>ERZ1649853.415-NODE-415-length-18293-cov-8.605604_pt1 | contig 18293 bp, 9 predicted proteins | sample MGYA00575353_ERZ1649853 | MGnify/ENA primary metagenome ERZ1649853 (study PRJEB40853, sample SAMN11349654) | freshwater sediment metagenome | isolation source: river sediment | host: Sediment | place: India: Okhla Barrage, New Delhi | collected 2017-02-21 ...
ACCCCGCCTTCGCAGAGGCCCAGACCCTGCTGAACCACCTGCAGCAGAACGCGGGGTAAAAGGAAGCCCTGGGCTCGATCTCCCTCCGGTCAGCGGACATGCTTGTCCAATCCGGAAAATCCTCGCGACGCTGCCACGGTGCCGCCGCTGCGCCTTTTCAATGAGCTGAAAACACGAGCATCTTAGGGTGTGTCCCTCTCGCCTGCCACCACTCCGTCGGCCGGAACCGCCCCCCGTCTGGCATGTAATGTGCAAAATAATCCGCCATTCATCCATCAACGAAACAGGAGTGCGCCCGGTTGCCGACCATGAGCAATAAATCCAATTCCATTTATGATGTCGTGATTATAGGAGGATTGGGGCATGTGGGGCTCCCGCTGGGAATCGTGTTCGCCGGCAAGGGGCTGAAGGTCTGTCTCTACGATATCGACCAGGCCAAAGCGGAGAGCGTCAGGCGCGGTGAAATGCCGTTCATCGAGTACGGGGCGGAAACGATCCTCCCGAACGTCCTGGACAACGGTAACTTAAAGGTCTCGCTGGACGCCGAGTGTATCTCTCAGGCCGAGCATGTCATTGTTGCGATCGGCACGCCTGCGGACGAATACCTGAACCCGAAGGTGCGGGCCTTCCTGGACTTCATGGCCTCGATCAAGAAGCACCTGCGGACCGACCAAGTCATCATCGTGCGGAGCACGGTTTATCCGAACACCTGCAGGCAGATGCTCAAGCTGCTCGGGGAGGACAAGCCCTGGCTGATTGCCTACTGCCCCGAGAGAATCGTTCAAGGATTCGCCGTTCGGGAGCTGAGCGAACTGCCGCAGATCGTCTCGGGCCTGAACGACCATGCAGCGGAGAAGGCATCGGCGCTTTTCAGCATCGTGTCTCCCAAGATCATCCGGACGACCGTCGCAGAGGCCGAGTTGGTCAAGTTGTTCTCCAACGCATGGCGCTACATCCAGTTCGCGGTGACGAATCAATTCTACATGATCAGTCACAACTTCGGCGTGGATTACAACCATGTCCGCCAAGTGATGATGGATGGCTACGGGCGGGCCGCCGCGCTGCCCGGTGCAGGCTTCACCGCCGGTCCCTGCCTCCTCAAGGACACGATGCAGCTGGCCGCATTCAGCGGCAACAACTTCATCCTCGGCCATGCGGCCATGATGGTCAACGAGGGGCTGCCCAACTTCGTCGTCGACCAGCTCAGAAACAAGTACGACCTCGCCTCGAAAAAGGTAGGGATCCTAGGCATGGCCTTCAAGGCCGATGTGGACGACATTCGGGATTCTCTGTCCTACAAGGTGGGCAAAATCCTGCGATTTCACGGAGCGACGGTCCTGTACTCCGATGAGTTCGTCAAAGACCCCACCTTTGTCAGCAAGGAGGAGTTGCTGTCGACATGCGATATCGTGATCGTCGGCTCCCCTCACTCCGCGTACAGGCAGTTAACGATCAACAACGGCACGGACATCATCGATCTATGGGGCATCATTGCAACAAACGGAGAGAAAATAAGGGCGACCATGCCACAGCCGGAAGCGTCGCGGATTTCCTGAAGCGGAACCAGCAATACTGGGAAGATCCGAACACGGTCTCGCTCCTCGACAAGAATCTGCGCAGGCTCGAAGAGGCTTTCGTCCTGTCTCACCTGAGGCCGGGGCAGGCCCTGGCTGACGTAGGGTGCGGAGACGCCGTTTCGACAGTCCGCTACGCAAAGCGAGTGAGAAGATGTACCGCCATCGAGCAATCCGGGTACCTTCGCATACGCGCGGAACGGCGCATTCGCCGTTCGGGGCTGAAGAACACGCGGTGCGAGAGCGGATCCGTACTCGACCTGTCGGGATACGAAGCCTCCTTCGACGCCGTCGTGACCCAGCGAGTCCTGATCAACCTCCCGGATTGGAGCCACCAGAAGGAGGCGCTCCGCCAGATCCATACGTCGCTGCGCCCGGGAGGGACCTACCTCATGATCGAGAACACGTACGAGGGGCATGAACTTCTCAACCGCACACGTCGCGCCGTCGGCCTGAAAGACATTCCTATTCACTGGCACAATGTCTTTTTCCATCATGACCGGCTCCTGGCCTTCCTGCGCAGGCGTTTTACCGTCGAGAGCCATCAAACCTTCGACGTCTACTATCTGCTGACCCGCGTCTTCGGAAACCTGTTCGCGCATTTCGATGGTTTTGGACGCCATGCGTCGAAGGATCCCCTGTTCGACGTCATCGATAAGGCCGCTGCGACTCTCTTCGAGAAGGCCGGTCAACAAATGAAACTAGGTGGAGCGTATGCCTTTGGCCCGATCCAGGGATTCGTACTTCGGAAACGACCGACCTGATCCGTCCCCCGGAAACCGCGCGACAAGCGACCCCGTTCCTTGGTTCAGCCCTGAGGTCGGCCTTCGCGAGAGGGAGCTGGTCACGGAGGTGCTCGAAAGCCGATACCTCAACGAAGGCGAGGTGACGACGCGGTTCGAGCGGACACTGGCGGACTTTCTGGGCGTGCGGCACTGTGTTGCCGTCACCAGCGGGACGGCCGCACTGACTCTCGCTCTCATGGCCCTGGGCATCGGACGCGGAGACGAGGTGATCGTACCCGACTTCACGTTCATTGCTACGGCCAACGCGGTGCGGCTGGCAGGAGCCGATGTCAAGCTCGTCGACATCGAGCCCGGGCGATTCACCCTTGACGCTGAACGCGTTCTGCGTTCCGTCGGCCGCCGCACGAAAGCCATTCTTTCTGTCGATGTCAACGGCCGGGCCGCCTCCTATGCGGAACTGGAGGCGATCGCAGCGGAAAAAGAACTCTTCCTTGTCTGTGACGCAGCAGAGGCGCTGGGATCCCGCAGCAGCGACCGGTACCTCGGCACGTATGGCAACGCCGGCTGCTTCTCCTTTTCCGCCAACAAGACCATCACGACCGGACAGGGGGGCCTCATCGCAACCTCGGACACGAACATGTATCACCGCCTGCTCGAGCTGAAAGACCAGGGCCGGAGAATCCGGGGCACCGGCGGCGACGACCTCCACCCGGTGATGGGCTACAATTTCAAATTCACGAATCTCCAGGCGGCCGTGGGTCTGGCTCAATTCGAACGCTTACAGAACCGCCTGGAACACGCGGGTAGGCGTGACGAGTGGTACCGCCAGAAACTGGTGGAGTATCCATGGCTCTTACTCCCTTCCCGGAACAACCGACCGGGTGAAGTGACCCAGTGGACCGACCTCCTTGCGGATGACCGGAGCGCCGTGGAGGCAGCACTGAGGAGGGCGGGCATCGGGTTCCGATGCTTTTGGCACCCGCTTCACCGGCAGGGCCCCTATGCGGCCGATGATGCGGACTTCGCCCATTCCATCGCGGCATCGCGAAAGGGGCTGTGGCTGCCGTCCTCGTTCAGCCTGACGGAAGAGCAGGTGGAGAGAACCGTTGAGGCTCTGCAGGAGGTGGTCGCTCATGCGTGATCGGATGCGCAGGGGAAAGATGCTTGTCACGGGCGGCACGGGCTTCATCGGCAGCGCCGTGGTCCGGCGCCTGCTCCGGGAAGGCTACGCGGTGAGGGTTCTCGACGACGACTCGAGAGGCTGTGCATCGCGGCTGGCAGATGTCTCGGCCGAGATCGACTGGGTCCGAGCGGACATCCGCGACGGCGTCGCCGTTCAGAAGGCGTGCCGCGGCGTCGATTCCGTCTGCCATCTGGCCTTCCTGAACGGCACGGAATACTTCTACAGCAAGCCGGAGCTTGTGCTCGACATCGGGGTCAAGGGCATCGTCCACGTGATCGACGGGTGCATGAAAGAGGGCGTCCGCGAGCTGTTGCTCGCGTCCAGTTCCGAGGTGTACCAGACTCCGCCTTCGACCCCGACCGACGAGACGGTTCCCCTGTCCATCCCGGACCCGATGAACCCCCGCTACTCCTACGCGGCAGGCAAGATCATCAGCGAGATCATGGCCATCAACTACGGCCGCAGGCATTTCGATCGAGTGATCGTTTTCCGCCCGCACAATGTCTACGGACCCGATATGGGGTGGGAGCATGTCATCCCGCAGTTCGCCGTTCGGATGAGTGCGCTGAGCGACCGGGCGGACGGCGCACCGATTCCGTTCCCCGTCCAGGGCAGCGGGAAGGAAACGCGGGCCTTCATCTTCATCGATGATTTCGCGGAGGGGTTCCTGCACCTCGTCGAAAGAGGATTGCACCTGGAGATCTACAATATCGGCACCATGGAGGAGATCACGATCGAACAGCTCGCCGTCAAGATGGCCGCGATCGGCGGGAAACGCATCTCCATCGTTCCCGGAAAGCCGGCTCACGGCGGGACCGTACGACGGTGCCCAAACATCGAAAAGCTCAGATCGCTTGGATTCCAGCCGCGGATTCCGCTGGAGGAGGGCCTCCGGAGAACCGTACGATGGTATGAGGAAAACGCCCGCAATAGACCGATGGAAGGAAGAGAGTAACTCATGTCCTCTGCCGTAAAGCAAGATTCATCGCGCGTTGTGGAACAATGTCAGGTGTGCGACTCGCGGGAGATGGAGTCCATCCTGTTCCTCGGATACCTCCCCCCGGTCAACACCATGCGGACACTCGGGGAAAGGCCCCGGGAGGAATCCTGCTATCCGGCGGAGCTGCTGTACTGTCCGCGATGCCACCTGGTCCAGCTCGGCCTCGTCGTGGATGCCGGCATTCTTTTCCCCCCCGAATACCCCTACACCAGCAGCACCACGAAGGTGCTCCGGGACAATTTCACCGATCTGTGCCGGGAATGCAGCGCGATGATTCCCCTCGGCGCCGGGGATCTCGTCATCGACATCGGCTCCAACGACGGCAATCTGCTCATGAACTTCAAGGACCGTCACCGTGTCCTCGGCGTTACGCCCGAGGAAATCGGGAAGATTGCCATCAACCGCGGGGTCCCTACCCTGATCAGTTATTTCACCCCGCAGGTCGCCGCGCGGATCCTGTCTGAGCACGGCCCTGCCAAACTCGTCACGGCAACCAACGTCTTCGCCCACATGGACGGCATCCACGACGTCCTGGACGCCATTGTGGGACTGTTGTCCGAGGACGGCGTGTTCATATCGGAGTCCCATTACCTGTTGGATCTCATCCAGGGTCTGCAGTACGACACCGTGTACCATGAGCACCTGCGCTATTACTCCCTTCACAGCTTGAGCCATCTACTGAAGATGCACGGCCTCGAGCTGTTTCACACAGCGCGAATTCCCACGCACGGCGGCTCGTTTCGGGCTTACGCATCGAGACCGGGCCGCTATCGGATCCGCGAGTCCGTGGAGCGTATGCTTCGCGAAGAGAGGCCTGTCGTCCTCGAGACCGGCAATCTGCACCGGTTCCGGGATCGGGTCGTCCATTCCAAGCTCGAGCTTCTCGCCCTTCTTTCCCGCATACGGAAGGGAGGGGCGAGCCTTTTCGGGATCAGCGCCCCATCACGGGCAAGCACGCTGATCCACTACACCGGCATCGACGACGGCATCCTGGATTGCGTGGTGGAGGTCGAGGGCTCGCACAAAATCGGGAAGTACGTCCCCGGCACGCGCATCCCGGTTCACGAAGAATCGAAACTGTTTAGAGAGCAGCCCGATTACGCCCTGGTCCTGTCCTGGCACATTGCGGATGAACTGATGCCGAAGCTCCGGGGAAGGGGGTTCCGCGGCGGGTTCATCGTGCCCCTGCCCTCTCCGAAGGTGATCCACGACCATGACTAAACCGCGCATTCTTTATGTTCAGCATGAAATGTACACATGGCCGCTCGCGAAGATGTGGAGCCACAATTTTCACCTGGGACTCGAGAGCGGATTTACGGCCAACGGGCTGGATTTCACCACCCTCGTGACGTCCTGGTTCCCCGCCGCGAAGGAACTTCTGGACGGAAGGCAGTTCGACCAGGTCTGGATCAACGATATCGCCCATGCATTCAGGGAAGGCGGATGCGGGGGATACCCGATGAAAGAACAGGACCTGGAATGGCTCGCCAAACTTGCCCCCATCCGCATCGGATTCGTCAACGAGACCCTGCAGTACAGCGCCGAGGAGTATGATGCCAATGAAGGCCTTCGCCAACTGCAGGAAGCCCTTGGCCGGACCGCGAAGTATGTGACCCATATCCTCGCCGTCGACGAAAACGACGTGGACTACCTCCACACCCTGTCGCCGGCCCCCGTCATGTGGATGGTGCCCTGCATGCCCCAAGCCTTCATCGGCGCTGCCGACACGCCCCCGGCCATCCGGAAAGGCCTCTTCATCGGCATGCCCTACGGGGAACGGGCGGACTGGCTGCAGATGCCGGAGCTCCAGGGGATTCTTGCCCGGCATGAGTCACCGGATAACCGCAGTATCATCCCCGAACGATTCGACGAGCTCCATGCCTCGATCCGTGGCAGCGTGTCCGGGGATCTGTCCGGGCGTGCAATCGCCTACGCGTCGTACCTTTGGGAACTACGCAAATTGCGGGAATTGTCCTTCCGCATGTATCTCGAGGGATTGCGAGAGGGGGCCGCCGTCGTTCACCTCCCCTCGTACTGCAAAGTTTACAACTCCCGCGTCTACGAGGGCATGGCTGCGGGCAGGCCCGTGATCACATCGCGGGGCGGCGGACGACCGAGGCTGGACAATCTCTTCGAAGACGGGCGGGACCTCCTGATCTACCCGGCTGACGACCCGCAAGCTCTTGCAAGGCATATCCGGAGCATTCTGGATGATCCGGAATACGCCCGTGCAATCGCTCTTCGGGCACGGGACAAGCTCCTGCGGTACCACACGGCAGAGGCACGGATCCGCGACATCCTGGGCTGGATCGAGACGGGACGGGAACCAAGCTACGACACCCCGCCAGAGGACGGCATTCCAATGTCCGAGAAGAAAGGGGCACACTCCATGCCGGACATTCAGGCTTCGCTTTCCGGGAGCAATACGGCTCCCCGGCACAACGGTTCGGGAAACGGCGTGAAAAGACATCCGGTCCGGCCCAAACCGCGTAACGGAAAACTGCGGATCCTGCTCGTAAGCCCGCCCTACGCCAGATTCCTGGGTCTCGGCAACTGCCGCTTCCCGCTGAGCTTTGGGGCCCTTGGCACGATGCTGTCCATCAACGGTCATCACGTCGCAATCTACGACGCCGACTTCGACCGGGGCCTGATCGGCAAATCCGAACCCTACGAGTACACGTTCACGAGCCAGGAGAAGATCCGAGCCGCGCTCCAGGACCGGGATCACTACGTCTGGAAGGAGATCGACCGCACGATCCGGGGCTTCAACCCCGACGTCGTCGGCATCACCACGATGACGAGCAAGTACCCCATGGCTCTCCGGATCGCCGAAATGACGAAGTCCGTCAACCGTGACATCACGGTCGTGATCGGCGGGCACCACGCCTCCATCTTCGGCCCGAAGCTCGTGCTCGACCCCAGCATCGACTTCGCCGTCATCGGCGAGGGCGAAATGTCCTTCCTGGAGATGATCAACCGGCTCTGCGAACCCCGCCCAGACTTCTCCCGGATCTGCGGCCTGGCCTACCGGGACGGGGGGCGGACCATCTCGACCGGCCCGAGAGAGCTTATGAGCAACCTCGACGTCCTGCCCATTGCGGACCGCGACCTGATGATCAACGAGGGCTACGTGTCGGAAAACAACATCATGGCGACTCGCGGCTGCCCTTTCAACTGCAGCTACTGCGGCGCGCAGGTCATCTGGAAGCGCAAGGTGCGGCGACGAAGCGTTCCCAGCATCATCCGGGAGATCGAATACCTGTTCCGGCGAGGACCATCCCGCACGATCAATTTCTGGGATGACACCTTCACGGGCGATAAGCGCTTTATCGCCGAGTTGATGCCCGCGCTGAGGAAATTCGACGGCCTCACCTTCAGCTGCATCACGCGGCTGGACGTCATCGACCCGGAGATCCTGGCCCAGCTCAAGGGCGCTGGATGCAACCTCATCCTCTTCGGCATCGAGTCCGGGAGCGACGAGATCCTGAAGCGCATCGACAAGAAGATGACCCGCGAGACGATCCGGAAGAAGACCGCCATGGTCCATGCCGCCGGGATTCCCTGGCTCGGGTTCTTCATCATGGGCTACCCGGGCGAGACCCGGGAGGACATCCTGGCGACGCTCGCCTTCATGAAGGAAGTCAACCCCAGCTTCGCGGAGATCAACATTTTCAACCCGCTGCCCGGAACGCGGGTATGGAGCGAACTGGAGGCGCAGGGTGCGGTCCACGGCGACCTGGATTTCTCGCGCTATTCGCAGTCCAGCACGGAGAACTTCTTCACCAACGGGCACATGACCCGGCAGGAGTTCAAGGACCTTGCCCTGCACATGGCACGGGAATTCGACGCCCACAACAGGAGGCACCATGGGAAATAACCTGCCCGATTACAACCTCGTGAAGGTCCAGAGCAACATCGACAGGGGGAACGTCTTCCTGGACAGCTACCCCTACCAGGTGCACTTCCTCATGATCGACAAGTGCAACGTGAAGTGCATCATGTGCGGCGGGGACTATTTCAGAAGCAAGAGCGGCCGGAAGATCACCCTCGAGACATTCAAGACCATGGCCGCGAACTTGAAGCTGGAGCATGCCCGAGCCATCGTGCTCGCCGGCTGGGGCGACCCGCTTCTCAACCGCGACCTCGTGCCGATCATCCGGTTCGTGCGGGACACCTATCCTCACATCGCCATCTCGGTCACGACGAACGGGCTGGCTCTCGTCCCGAAGCTTTCTGGGCTCTTGCTCGAGCACGGCGTCTCCATGGTGAACATCTCGATCAACTCGGCCACCCGCGCCACGTACCGGCGCATGATGCAGATTGACGGGTTCGACGCCGTCTGCCGCAACGGCAGGGCTTTCGTGGAGCAGAAGAAGCGGACCGGCAAGCCGACGACCTTGCAGTTCTCCGCCGCCATCAACCGCCTCAACATCGAGGACCTGCCGCGGCTCGTCGAGCTGGCGAGGGAAATCGGGGTGACCAGCATCAACCTGTTCTACACCCGCTTCTACCCGGAGCGGATCCGACACCTCAACATCGAGGACCCCGCGGATCGCCTGGAAAACGACGCCTCACTGTTCTTCCACCAGGAGCTCTCCGACGATATGGTCATGAAGGCCCGGGACCTCGCCCGCCGGTACGGGATCGCCCTGGCGCATGAGCCGCTGTTCCGGGACCACGCACCTCCCTGCGCCTGCACCTGGCCGATGACCCAGGTCATGGTGGGGTTTGACGGGGAGATCTACCCATGCGGCGGCTCGGAGGTCCACTTCCGGGAAAAGGTGGAGAAGGGAATCTACGATTTCGGCAACGCGCTCAAAGGACCTGTGGACGCCTTCTGGAACAGCGAGATCTACCGCAACCTGCGGATTTCGTCCCGCCAGGGGTCCGTCTGCCTGATCCGGGAATGCAAGTGCTGCGCGAACACGATCAGCCCCAACGACATCCGGTCCCATATCATGCATTGGGACGAGGACGAAGCCGGCAATGCCCGGCAGCCGTCGGAAGCGGCCTGCGGTCCCGCAGCGACGCAGCCCCTTGCGGACCCGCCTTTGGTCTCCGTGATCGTCCCGACCTACAACCGGCCCGACCAGCTCGAGGAGACGATCAAGAGCATCCGGGCCCAGACCTACCCCAACGTGGAAATCATCGTGGTGAACGACTGCGGGGCCGACGTGGAGGAGAGGATCACGACCCTGAACCGGGACCGCACGATTACCTACGTCAAGCACGGCACCAACCGGGGCCTGGCCGCGGCCCGGAACACGGGCATCAAGGTCGCGCGCGGCAAATACATCGCCTACCTCGACGACGACGACCTGTTCTACCCCCGGCACGTGGAGACCCTCGTCCGCGCGCTGGAGGGTAGTGACTACAGGGTTGCCTACACGGACGCCCACCGTGCGCACCAGGAGAAGCGCAACGGCCGGTACGTGGTCACGAAGAGGGACGTCCCCTACTCGTTCGACTTCGACTACGACCGCATCCTGCAGACGAACTTCATCCCCGTGCTCTGCTTCATGCACGAGCGCTCCTGCGTCGAGGAGACAGGCCTGTTCGACGAGTCCCTCAAGCGCCTCGAGGACTGGGACATGTGGATCCGCATGTCCCGCAAGTTCAAGTTCGCCCACATCAAGGAGCTGACCTGCGAATTCTCGTGGAGGACGGACGGCACGACCATGAGCAGCGGCCAGGCGGAGGAGTTCGTCGAGGCCCGCAAGAGAATCGCCGAGAAACATTTCAGCGCCCCGCCCTCAGGCGCCCCACGTCTCCGCTGGGCTGAAAAGGCGAAGGAATCCCTCGTGTCGATGGTCATTCTCACCTTCAACCAGCTGGAGTACACAAAGGAGTGCATCGAGAGCATCCGAAAGCACACCCCGGAGCCCCACGAGATCCTCTTCGTCGACAACGGCTCGACGGACGGGACCGTGCCGTGGCTCAAGGCGCTCGTCCGGGAAAACCCCCACTACAGGCTGATCGAAAACCCGACGAATCTCGGCTTCGCGAAGGGCTGCAACCAGGGGATCGAAGCGGCCTCGGGCGAGTACATCCTCCTGCTCAACAACGACACCGTGGTGACGAAGGACTGGATCTCCGGCATGCTGGAGACCCTGAACAGCGCACCCGACATCGGCATCGTCGGTCCCATGACGGACCACATCGCAGGGGTCCAGAAGGTCCCGGGCACCGAGACGCTGAGCGTCACGGCACTGCCTGCGTACGCGGCCCGTTTCCGGAGCGCAAACCGGCACCGCCGTGTCCCCGTGCGGCGCGTCATCGGATTCTGCATGATGTTCCGGCGCCTCCTCGTCGAGCGGATCGGGGCCTTGGACGAAATCTTCCGCATCGGAAACTTCGAGGATGACGACCTCTGCCTGCGGGCCGTGCTCGCCGGGTACCGCAACGTGATCGCCGGCGACGTGTTCATCCACCACTACGGCAACCGGAGCTTCATCGGGAACCGGATCGATGCCGACGCGGCGTTCGTGACCAACCGGCAGGTGTTCAACCGGAAGTGGGACGCGGACGAAAGCTCGCCGCTGGGACGGAAGCTCAACGCGGTCTTCCAGTCCTGGAAAGCCGTGACCGCCTTCCACCGGGGGTCTCTCGAAAGAGCCAGCGAACTTCTTGTCGCTGCCATCAAGAACACCCCCGAGGATCAAAGACTTTACTGGCAGCTCGCAGAAATGCTGATCGAGGCGAAAGTCTTTCAGGACGCCCTGAAGGTCCTGGAGGTGATGCCGTCCCCGGCGCGGGATGAACGGCGCAGCCTCGAGCTCTTCGGGGCCTGCATGGAGGGCCTGGACCGCCTGCAGGAGGCGCTCGACTTCGCAGACCGGGTTCTCGCGGCAGCCCCGCGGTCGGCGCCCGCCCTCAACCTCAAGGGCGTCCTGGCGTACCGGCGCGAGGACCGGAGCGCAGCGGAGGACTACTTCACCCAGGCCACGACGGCCGACCCCTCCTGGGGCGAGCCCTGGACGAACCGGGGGGTCCTCAAGTTCGCGGAAGGACGAAAAGAGGAGGCTCTTCAGTTGCTCGAGCGGGGGTTCATCCTGTCGCCCGCCGTCCCGGACTGCGCCTCGCGCTACCACGCGGCGGTCACGTCCCTCGGCGCGTGCGAGCGGGCCCTGCCGGTCTTCCGGGAGGCGATGTTCCTCCACCCCGGCCACCGGCAAATGGCGGACCTCCTGGTCGACATCCTGGTCCGGCTGGGGCGGCTGCAGGATGCCATGCGGGTCCTCGAGGGGGAGATCCTGGACTGCGGCGCGAGCGACGACCTGCTCACGGCGGCGCTGGAGCTGCGCGCCAAAGTCGGGCCGATGACCGTGCACGCCGGACCCGGCGGGAAGCAGTCCGTGTCGCTGTGCATGCTGGCCCAAAACAACGGCCGATCCCTCGCGCTGTCCCTGTCCAAGGCAAAGCCGCTGGTCCAGGAGGTGGTCGTCGTGGACCTCGGCTCCACAGACCGAACCCGGGAGATCGCTCGGGCCTTCGGCGCGCGGGTCCACGAATTCCCATGGTCCGGGGACGTATCCGCCGCCCTGAACGAGGCCTTGTCCAAGGCCTCGGGCCGCTGGATCCTCGTCCTCGACCCCGCCGAGGTTCTCGCCCCGGATTGCACGGCCCGGTTCCTGGACCTTGTGTCCCGGAAAACGTCCGGTCCGGCTGCCTATGCCTTCACGACACGCTACGTCGGGGCCACCGCAGGCAATCAGGCTGGCGACAAAAAGATCCGACTCTTCTCCCGGCACCGGGAGATCCGATTCGAAGACCCGCAGCAGCCCTCCCTCGAGTCCTCCCTGCGGAGACTCGGTGTCGATGTGCAGGACGAACCGCTGACCGTCGAGAACTTCGCAAAGAAAGATCGGGCGGCGTCCCCCGAACGCCGGGGATGCGACGGGGACCGGGAGGCGTCAACCACGAGGGAGGCGAACACCTGCGCCCCGACGGGAATACGCGTTTCCGGGGTTGCCGGGAAGAGCCCTGCCTCCCGGGACCGGACCGAGGGGAACCGCACGGCTCATCCGGGCCTGGTCTCCATTGTCATCCTCACGTACAACGAACTCGACTGCACGAAGGCGTGCGTCGAGAGCATCCGAAGACACACGCCGGAACCCCATGAGATGATCTTCGTCGACAACGGCTCGACGGACGGAACGGTGAAGTGGCTCCGGCAACTCGTGCGGGACAACCCCGCCTGCAGGCTCATCGAAAACGGCAGAAACCTCGGCTTTGCGAAAGGGTGCAACCAGGGGATCGAAGCGGCCTCGGGCGAGTACATCCTCCTGCTCAACAACGATACCGTGGTGACGAAGGATTGGCTCTCTGGTATGCTGGAATGCCTGACCGGCGTTCCCGACGCGGGAATCGTGGGACCGATGACGAACCGCATCAGCGGTATCCAGCAAGTGGAAGTGGCAGGCTACGATGCCCTTGAAGGCCTGGACGCCTATGCACGGCTCTTTCGGGAGAAAAACCGCCACCGCCGCATCGAGGCGCGGCGGCTGGTCGGCTTCTGCATGCTGTTCCGGCGCAGCCTCGCGGACGCAATCGGCTTGCTCGACGAGAGTTTCGGGACAGGGAACTTCGAAGACGACGACTTCTGCGCGAGGGCGGTCCTGGCCGGTTACCGCAATGTCATAGCGGGCGACGTCTTCATCCACCACGCCGGAAGCCGCAGCTTCATCGGCAACCGCATCGACTACGGAACCGCCATGACGGGCAACCGCCGGATCTACGCCCGGAAGTGGCGGGCCATGGAACAGGAGCCCGAGACGGGACGAAGAATCCGCGCCCTCGTCGCCCGGGAACAGGCCAGGGATCGCTTCCTGCGGGGAGACATGAAGGGCGCCGTCGATCTCTACATGGCGGCGATCCGCAACCGTCCGGACGAGTCGCAGAGCTACCGGGACCTCGCCGAGTGCCTGATCCAGACCCGGCGGCACGCGGACGCCCTCGATGTGTTGAAGGCGGCTCCCGCGGACGCTTTCACTCTAGACGGGCTTGTCCTCGAGGGACACTGCAGGGAGGGCATGAACGACCTCGACGCCGCAGAGTCCCTCTGCCGGCAGGCCCTGTCCCGATGCGGCACGAATGCCTCGGCGCTCAACCTCAAGGGAATCCTCGCGCACCGAAGGGGACATGCGGAAGAGGCGAAAGCGTGCTTCCGGGAAGCCATGCGGCAGGACCCCTCCTGGGGGGAGCCCGTGACGAACCTCGGCCTGTTGACATGGTCGGAAGGCCGGCACGCCGAGGCCTTCGCGCTGCTGGAGCGCGGATTCGTCCTCACGCCCGCTCAATCGGACCTCGCAGAGCGGTACCACGCTGCGACGGTCTCGCTGGGGGCTCAAGCCCGCGCAGAGGCCGCATTCCGGGAGGTCCGGAGCCTCTACCCTGCCAGCCGCACCATCGCCTTTCTCCTGATCGACCTGCTCATTTCGCAGCACTGCGCAGACAGGGCCTTGAGGGAAATCGAGACCGCCATGGCTGCCTTCGAGACGGATGACGGTTTCATCGACGCCGCTCTCGCGGTGCGCCGCGGACTCGGCCCCCTGGAGATCGACGGCAAAGCGGCACGGCCCACGCTGTCGCTCTGCATGATCGTGAAAAACGAGCAGCGCAACATCGTCCGATGCCTTTCGAGTGTGAAAGCCGCCGTCGACGAGATCATCGTCGTCGACACGGGTTCGACGGACCGGACGAAAGACCTCGCGGCCGTTTTCGGGGCGAAAGTCCACGATGCCCTATGGAATGACGATTTCGCTGAAGCCAGGAACATCGCCCTCTCGAAGGCGTCAGGCGACTGGATCCTGGTCCTCGACGCCGACGAGGCCGTCTCGGCGGCCGACGCGAAAAGGCTCAGGAGCCTGCCCGGGAAGGCCGAAAACTCGAAGACCCCCGCGGGCTGGCTCGTGACCACGAGAACCTACTCGGACGACATGACGCTCGAGGGCTGGACCGCCAACGACGGCACCTACGGTTCGGACGAAGCCGCCATGGGGTGGTTCCCCAGCGCCAAGGTCCGCCTCTTCCGGAACGACCCGCGCATCCGTTACGAGGGAGCGGTCCACGAGATGGTGGAGCCCTCCATGAAGCGCGCGGGGTTTGCATGGCTGCCCTGCGACCCTGTTGTCCATCACTACGGGTATGTCCCGGGCGGGGGCGGACCCTCGAAGGGAGAAACCTACTACCGGCTCGGGATCAAGAAGATGGAGCAGACGGGCGGCGATCCCCGCGCCGTCTACGAACTGGCCGTCCAGGCCTCGCGTTTGAAGAAGTTCGCCGAGGCCGCGGAACTCTGGCGGCGCTACCTCTCGACGGGTGCCTCGCAGGATCTCCACCTGGCCTGGCTCAACCTCGGTCACGCCCTCATCGAGACGGGGCGGTGGGACGAGGCCCTGGCCGCCTGCCGGCAAGCCCTGACGATCGCCCCCGGGCTCAAGGAAGCCTCCCTCAACGCGGCCCTTTGCGAACTTTACACGGGCCGCGTCCAGGATGCCGTGACACGCATCGAAGGCGTGGCCCGACTCGGGAACTACCCGCCCGCGGAGGCGCTTCTCTCGGCCGCCCTCCTGCTGGCGGGCGAACGGGCCCGATCGGCCGGGCTCGTTCACGCCTTGAGAACACGCGGAGTCAACGCGGCCCCGTACTATCAGTGCTACGGCCGAACGCTCCGCTCCGCCGGCCGGCAGGAAGATGCAGAGAGTCTCTTCGAGGCGGCCCGGCTCATCTGGATCGATGCGCTGCGCGCACTCGGTGTCGACGCGACCGACGAGGCCGTCAACGCGGTCATGGCCGCCGCAGATCCCGAGGCCGTCGTAAAGGAAGACATCTCCCCTGCCTGCGGGAAAGGCGGGCCTGCGCTCTCGCTCTGCATGATCGTGAAGAACGAGGAGAAAAAGATCGCCAGGGCTCTGGAAAGCGTCAGAGCGCTCGTCGACGAGATGATCGTCGTGGACACGGGATCGAAGGACCGCACGAAGGAAATCGCGGCATCCCTCGGGGCGACGGTCTTCGACGCCGCCTGGACGGATGACTTCGCCTGCGCGCGAAACGTCTCCCTGTCGAAGGCGAAGGGAGACTGGATCCTCGTCCTGGATGCCGACGAAACCCTTTCGCCGCAGGATCACGGCCGTCTCCGGGATCTCATCCGGGCCTGCGAGCGGAGCCCCGACGGCTACGAGATGACCACCCGCAATTACGTCCTCGAGGCTGCCACGTCGGGATGGACGGCCAATAACGGCTCCTACGCCGGTGAAGAAACGGGAACCGGCTGGTACCCCAGCCGCAAGGTCCGGCTCTTCCGCAACGACCCCCGGATCCGCTTCTCGGGGGCGGTACACGAGCTGGTCGAGGCATCGATGCGGGCGGCGGGAATGCAGGTTGCCGCTTGCGACATCCCTATCCACCACACGGGAAAGCTCAAGAGAGCGGACGTCCTCGAGAAGGGGGAGCGCTACTTCCGGCTCGGGCTGAAAAAGATCGAGGAATCGGGGGGAACGCCCCCGGCCGTCCTGGAGCTGGCGATCCAGGCCGGCGAACTCGGCCGCTATGACGACGCCATCACGCTGTGGAGGAAGTACCTCGACGGCAAGCCGGACCAGGACGTGACGAGAGCGACGGTGAATCTGATCCACGCCTGCCTGCACGCGGACCGGTTCGACGAGGCGCTCCTGGAGGCCCGCAAGGCCGCAGGTCAGGCCAACGCCTCACGGGAGCTTCGGCTCAACTGCGCCGCCGCCGAATTCTTCGCCGGGGATCTCCGCAAGGCCTCGCGGATGGCCGAGAAGCTCCGGAGAAAGGACCCGGACTATCCCCCGGCACTCGTCCTGCTCGCAGCCTGCCACGCCCTGTCCGGTGACAATGCGAAAAGCGCCGAGTGCCTCCGGCGGATCCGTCAGGCGGGACTCGAGCCCCGCTCCCAGATCCGGCCGGTCATCGAGAAGCTTCGAAAGGCGGGTAAGGAAAGCGAGGCGGTGCAGCTGGCGTCCCTCCCGGACCTGCAGTCCGACCCCGTCCCGGGGCAGCCCCCCCAACCTCCGTCCCTTGAGGGCCGGCGGGAAACCCATCGCTTCATGCCTTGACGGACCCGGGAGGGTTCTCCCCGGCGATAACAGATGAACGGGGCGGCCCGATGGATTCATCGGCCGCCCCTGTTATTTTTCTCAGCTGCGGAATGTCGCCCTCAGTCTTCCAGACTTCCCCCGGGGGAGCCCCGCAGGCCGGCGGCCAGATTGAGGTTGATGTTGATGATGGCGTTGAGCTTGGCGGACTGCGGGTAGGCCATGACCTCGAAGATGCGCCGGTCAATGAACCGGCTCAGGGTCAGGATCTTCTGACGCAGGTCCATGGGCATGGGATGGTCCCTCCGGGTGATCTCGCCCTGGAAGATGCTCCAGACGAGCTGGTTGTACCGAAGCGCCTCGTCGAGCATGCCGTTGCTGCCGCCGCGGTCCCAGTTCTCCTGGCAGTTGCGGAGCATGAGGGCCGCCTTCGTGAGGACCCCCGCCTCCACCTCACGGTCCGACATGACCATCTTATGGGTGTTCTGGTAGGCCTGAACCTGTGTCTGCATGTTGGATCAACCTCTCCTCTTCGTCGATGAGTTTCCGGGTCAGCTTGAGGGCCTCGTAGAAGCGGCCGCTGACGATCTGCTCGTTGATGGCATCGATGAGATCGAGCAGGCTGGGCGCCGCCCTGACGATGTCGCGGACCACGTCCCAGTAGGTTTCCTGATGCCCCTCGAGATTTCCGCCCTCCACGTACATGAGTTGGATGAGAAAGTAGACGCGCTTGCAGGGGGTGTCTGCACTCTCGAGGCTCATGATGTTCTTTCCCCGGAGGATCGGCACGTTGTTCTCGAGGATCCACTCCGACCGCGCGTCCCCGTTCTGGACGACGGCTCCCCCCAGGATAAACCGCTCCCGCGGTTTCAGTTCGATTCTCAGGGCCATTGGCTCACTTCAGCAGCGCCACCAGCTCCGAGCGCAGGTCGGTGATGCTTCCCAGCGACTCGAGGGCCAGGGACTGTTTGAGTTGGATGCTGGTTACCTCGGCGGCCGTCTCGTTGATGTCGGCGGCTTCCCCGTTTTCGGCATACGACTTGTGGAACGCGGCAGCCTCTGCATTGGACGACTTCGCCCGGGCGATGGCGGCCGCATCGCTGCCGAGGGCGTCCCTGCGCCGCCGCAGGATGGCCTTGGCGTTCTCGAGATTGGCCGCAATGTCGTCGAGGTTCTGCCGGCTCAGGGGTCCCCCCGCCTGCCCGTCCTCGGTCAGGTCCGCCTCGGTGAGCTCCGGGATGTTGAGCCCCGTGGGTCCCGTGTGGACCTCCTGCCGCCTGATCGTCCGGACGTCACCCCGCTCGTTGACGAGGACCGGCCATGAATCCGGAACGTCGTTGGAGGCGGGGTCGGCCATGATCGTCTGGCCCAGGTCGTCGCCCGGCGGGATCGTGAGCTGGTCGATGAGTTGCCGGATTCCATTGAAGCTCCGGAGCATCTTGACCCGCTCTTCCGTATTGTCCCCCTCGGGGTAGGGAGGGAAGAGCTTGACGATCTCGATCATCTGATCGAGGTGCTCCTCGACGGCAGCCATGGCCGTGTCGGCGCCCCGGATGCTGATCGCGACGGACTCGAGGCCGGAGTTCACGGCCTGGAGGTGCCCGTCGATCGAGTGCGCCTGCTGGGTGGATGCCCACCGGACCGGGTCGTCGACTGCAGTGTTGATCTTTTTTCCCGTGCTGATCCGCTTCGTCGCCGCGTCCATCGACGACTTCGCCTGCTCCGCTG
>ERZ1649853.417-NODE-417-length-18247-cov-7.887258_pt1 | contig 18247 bp, 14 predicted proteins | sample MGYA00575353_ERZ1649853 | MGnify/ENA primary metagenome ERZ1649853 (study PRJEB40853, sample SAMN11349654) | freshwater sediment metagenome | isolation source: river sediment | host: Sediment | place: India: Okhla Barrage, New Delhi | collected 2017-02-21 ...
GCGCGACTAGACCCTGAATCTAGCGCCGTTGGCCAGGCTTGGCTATCCCTGCATGACGCGGAACAAGGCCATGGATAACTGATGGCCCTATAAATAACTCTGCGGACGAAGGCTCCATCGATCTGGACATGTCTGTGACATCGCCAGCGCGTCCAGACGAGCGACTTTTGGCAGGACTGTTGACATGGATGTCAACGCCCCAGCAACCTTTATAGCGCGCTGTTGAACTCCAACTGAGCCAGGTGGTGCCGGTGGTTCTGGGCGTCTCCGGAGAAACCAGCGCGTCAGAGACCGGGGCAGCGAGGAGCGAAGTGCCGTTGTCCGGTACCTTGAATGTGCTGTGCGTGTGCGGCGCGATCGTTGGCCTGGCAGCAGTGTTCTGTAGCTGGCTTGTGGTCACAGAGGGAAATGCTGGGGAGTCAACATCCCTGGCGACGATCCTCGATGAGGGCGCCAGCCTCTGGAGGGACTGGGAAGGCTATTTCGGCCTTAGCCTATTATTCGTAATAGGGACCGTTCTTGCCTTCGTTAGCCCCCTCTCGGGCCTGCTGCAGGCGTTGGGCCTCGGAGTCATCGCGTGGCGTGTGCTCGATGCGCGGTCCAGCCTCGCGGATGGTGGGTACGAGGGGGAGTTCGGTGTCGGGCTAGGTTTCTATCTGGGAGCGCTTTCGGCGGGGCTCGTCGTAATCAGCCTCATTGTCCCGCAGGGCCCTGGATTCGAGACGGGTGTCCATGGATTGAGGAACAGGCTGCTCGTTCTTGCCAGAATGAAGACATCTGTGGTCTATTACAAGAGATGGAGTCTCGCGAGAGATCCTCCTAGGAGGCTCCGCGAACGGCTCTCGGATGGGCGGTCACGGCTGTACTCACGCCTCTCCAAGAAGCCTGGGAAATGGACAGCGTTCGTCGTCGCGACTTGTGTGTGGTCCTTCACTGTGGTCTCGCTCGGAGGCGACTTCCCGGAAGATGGTCGGCTGGTGACGCCCATCGAGGATGGCATAGCAGTCGACAGCTATTCTTTCGGCCTGAGCCCCACCTTCCCCTACTATGCGTATCACTTGTCGCTGGAGGACGGAGAGAACGCCACTGGATGGCGTTTCTCCGACTACAGACTGGACGATTCTGGCATAGAGAGCTATCCTCTCGAGCTTTCGTCTGAGGCTCAGGAGCTGGATGACGGCAGTTGGTGCGCGGTTGACCTGGGGAGCAAGCACTTGGGAGACGTGGAAGTCTCCCTGACGGTCATCGAACAGATGGGCGACGGAATCCTCAGCGGATGCGACTCGCTGGTCGTGACCGCGGAGAATGGAACTCACTTCGAAGAGGATCGAGTGTACAGCATATGGTGGAGAACCAACAGGGCGTTGTCATGGACCGGGACGGAGATCAGCTTCGTGATCCACGACGGGGAGATAGATTCCTGTGTGTCCACTGATTGGTTTCTCGGGCTTTGAGTCAACGACCGGTTCGGTCTAGAATAGTATCTTGGAACTGAGAGCCAATGCGCGCGCTGACAATAGGCTAGTCTGCCACGCCTACATCGCCACTATGTCGTGGTGGACCGTCAGTCCCTTGCCCCGCATCCTGTGCAGGTACCTCTCGATCGGGAGCATCTCGGGCACGAACAATCCGCTGCCCTTGACATCGCCCGCGACGAGCATCTCGGCGCCTATGGCCGCGCCCGTTCCGACCAGGTAACCAGTGGCGGTCGAGCTGTGCATCTTGTAGGCGTCCTCGTGGGTCATGCCTACCCAGGTTCGCACGCGGCACCTCTCGCCCTTCCTGATCCCGATTGCATCGACCATTATCCCCGCGGAGCCCTTGATCTTCCCGACCATGTCCACAGGGTTCGGGAGGCATGCGCCCACGACCTCGAGGGGCTTGACCTCTACGCCGTTGACCATTATCGGCTTCTTGCTGTGCAGGCCAAGGTCCCTCATGGTGTTGGCTAGGAGCGCCAGCTTGTCTGGGACGACTATCATGAAGTCCACGTACTTGACGTCCTTGATGAACCTGGGGATGAGGAACGTTTCGTCGTGCGTCGTGTTGTATACGGTGTGCGTCCCGACGGGGTCGGGGAACGCGAACTGCTCTCTCCGGGATAGCGGCGGAAGCCAGTTGATGGCGCCGTTCTCGTACACGGCCGCCTTCATCGTAATCTCATCGAGCATGTCGTTGGTGCACCAGAGCGTGAATACCTCGTAGTCGGGCGAGGTCGCATTGTCCGCGTCCTTGATGTGTATCTCGTGTATCTCGTCGAGTTTGCCCGCGCCGTGCATCGCGAAGACATCGGATATGCCGGGGTCTGATCCCACTGCGGTGAGCGCGCGTATTCCCGCGTCCGCGCAGGCTTTGTCTATCTCGTCGAAGTGCAAGATGGTCTTCATTGGGATCGTGAAGTCGACGTAGTCCACCCCTACAGCCAGGGCCGCCTTGAGAAGCTTCGGGTTGAAGTCGCTTGGGATGGACGTGACGACGAGGTCGCAGTCCTTCATGAGCTTCTTCAGGTCCGAGATATCGCTCGCGTCCGTCTTCTGGAGAGTCGTCTTGTCGTTGACTGAGCGCTCTGCGAGTTCTGCCGCGGACTCGACCTGCTTGTCGGCTAGGACGAGCTCGTCGACCTTGGGGTTGTGTTCCAGATGCTCAGCGCACACGAGTCCCGTGACGCCGCATCCGAGCTGGACGACTTTCACAGGTTCTCACCGTGCTATTATTAGTCGCGGCATCGCATATAACTATAACGGTGTCAAGAATCACAGTTGATAATCTCCGTGTGAGAAATCCCTGTTTGCTGGCATGCTCCGGACAGAGTCTCCGCGTGATGCGATTTCGTGCGGACGCCGGGCGATAAGCATCCCAGAAACCATGAATACCCCAGACTCCATGTTGGCCCGGGTGAGTCACTGCCCCCCGCCGGAGAACTCGATTCTACAAGGATGACTGAGAGAGCGCGCGTGCCGCCACCGATCATTCAGAAGGACGGGCTTGACCGCGGGCCAGCGAGAAGATCTCGCAGGTCTGCGCTGAGACCGTTCCCGGTCAAGCAGGTGAGCGCGATTTTGGTCGTCGCTCTGTTCGCGACGAGCTTCGCCTTCGTCCTCACATCGGTCCCGTCCAAGACAACCGCGTTCAATCTGAGAGCGCCCATCGTGATTCAGAATGATTCCGAGTTCACGACCGAAAGAGGCGTCGTTGACGGCTCGGGCACGTTGGAGGATCCTTTCATCATAGCAGGATGGGAGATCCCCGTCAGCAGCGGATACGGGATACTCATCATTGGCACTGCCGCACACTTCGTCATCTCGGAGTGTCATATCAACGGCACGGCAAACCTCCTCGGTTCGGTCACCTGCATCGGACTGAACGGCGTCAGCAACGGAACGATTAAAGGGTGCACGTTCAACAACACGAACTGCGCCGTCAGCGTAGCCAGCTCCTCCAACTGCGCCATTCAGGAGAACGAAGTCCTCGGATGCTTCGGGTGGGCGGTCTACATAGAATACTCGAACCGGGTCAATCTCATCAACAACTATTTCCTGAGCGCGAACGGCATCCAAGGCCTGTTCTGGCTAGAATCCAGCGCCATGCTGAACGAGTTCGAGTGGAACGAGATCTGCATCGGAGTCAACGAATGCGACTACCTCGCTGTCCAGGAGAACTACGCCCACTCGTGCGGCAAGTTCGTTTCCGCGGGCGGGTGCGACTACCTGAACATACTCTCCAACAGGATCATTGCGGGTACCTTCGGCGGGCTCGAGATGTCGTCCGTAATGCAGACTGAGATCCGGGGCAACGTCATCGACGGGAACGGAGGGACTGCCATCTACGCCTCGAGCTCGAATACGCTCTTGATCCGGGACAACCTCATCAACGGGAGCCTCGTGGGCGGATTCGTCATGATCAATGTCGACTCCTCGGTCATCGCGGACAACGTGATCTCGAACAACACAATCGCTTATGGGTTCTTCGGCGGAGGTATCACATACATCACGTGCAACAACATGATGGTCTATCACAACAACTTCCTGTACAACATGCCAGAACAGGTGCAGGATGACCGCGGTCCGGAGAACCGCTGGAACGCAACCTACCCGACGGGCGGTAACTATTGGTCGGACTACGCTGGCGTGGACAGTATGAGTGGGCCCGGTCAGAACATCTCCGGCTCGGACGGCATTGGCGACATGCCGTACGAGACTTACGACATCGACAGCCTGGACTTCTACCCGCTCATGGGGCCGATCGACTTCAACCCTGGCCCAGTCGCAGTCCCCGCGGGCGACCCCCTCCCGGCGAACATAACTCTGGATGTGACTTTCGACGGGTCGGGCTCGCACCACCCCAGCGCGCCTAGGAGGGCAGTAACCGGGTACAGGTGGGACTTCGACTGCAACGGCGTTTTCGACACAGGATGGAGCGCTGACCCCACCTACGTCTACAGATATCTGAGGCCTGGCAACTACACTGTCACCCTCGAGGTCATGGACTCCGAGGGCCTCACAGACATGGAGACGCTCGAGGTGATCGTGTACCTCGACGAGATCCCGATCCCCGAGTTCCGCGCCTTCGCGCTGCCCGTGGCCGCGATGCTCGCGATAGTCGCGCTCTTCAGCAGACGCCGCTCTGTCGATGTAGGAAAGTGAGAAAGAGAACAGGAAACTCCAGAGGGGTTTGCGGGTAGAACTTGAGAAGGGTTTGGGGAATGGTTTGGAAGAGTAGGCGGATGCCTACTTCTTCATTATCTTCATCCAGCCGCCGCTCTCGTAGACTGCTAGTCTCCTCTTCGAGAGGGTCGTCTTGAACTCGTCCCAGTCGATTAGCTCGAGGCGCGAGTTCCTGCCCTTCGTGAACTGAATTCCGTTCGTTCCCTTCACGCGGCCGGGCTTGATACCCTTCTTCTTGGCAATCTCCATTGCCTTCTCGATGCTTATCGGTTCCATAACCATGTGTCATCCCACCTTACGTTGGGTTCTGGCCACGCCATCCAGGCATAGGCCAGCATATGTATCATAATGGCTGGTATTTAATGATTTTCTAATGCTGGCTAAGTTTTTCGGGATATCTGGCTGTCGACGGAGAGCGTTCGAATAACGTTCGAGCCAGGCGTTCTGGCACCTTACTGGCCCTGTCTCACGACCTTTGCCAGCATGTCTTCGAAGAGATGTTGCTGCTCGAAATGCCGGTTCGGATCGTCGACCAGGACGTAGAACCAGTAAAGCAGGAAGAGGCCCGCGGTGACTATCGCCAGGACCGCGTATAGTATCATCGACCGCTCCTTGAGAGGCTCGTGGTCCCACTTGTTCGAGTCGGTCTTCCCGAGCCTGTGGAGCGCCATCATCGTCGTTGTCGTGAACCCGCTCCACCTTTGATCGTGCGTGTAGATCGTCCGCATCAGGAAGTTGACGATGTACGCGGACGCGACGATCGCGCCGAGCCTCATGCCGTAGGCGAACAGGTTGAGGAACAAGTACCCCTCAATTGGCGCGTCAATCAACACATGGACGAGGATAACGAGGCCGAAATACATCGGATATACCAAGAAAACGAGTGCTATCCCGGCAGCCCACTTGGCCGGGTTGTGCTTCTTCTCGTATGACAGAGCCTGGCCGTCGAATGCGCTCATCCGCAGGAGCTCGTCCATCACCTGCTGCTCCTTGCCGGAAGACGCCGCTTCCCCCCGAAGGTATGCCATTGTGGCCGCTCTCAGGGAGTCCTCGCGCTTCGTGTGGAGATTGGTCCTATTGACCATCTTGTAGACCATGACTCCGAAGAAGACCCCGAACAGAGGCAGGCCGATGAGGTACGAACCGGCGCCTACATAGACCATCCACGGAAAGTCCTGGTGGTAGTCGGAGAACGATATGATCTGCATAATCGACAGGATCTGCGCGAATGCCAGAGACAGCACTCCTATGGGTATGACGGCCCAGAGCTTCGACATCTTCCTGTCGGTTTTGTCACGCGAGTCTATCAGCGAGACGATCAGTTCCCCCGGGTCGGTCGGCCCCGCCGGCTTCTCAGGCAGCAGGTCAACCGAGAATTTCCTGATGTCCCCTCCGCAGAAGCCACAGACCAGGGCTCCCCTGACGTTCTCCATCCCACAGAATGGACAAAGGAATCGCGCCATTTCCGCACTCGGATGCGCCAGAGGCCTAAAGAACCTTGTGCTGGCAAACCCGAACGCGCTCCCCTCCCCCAAACCTAATTTAACCTCCTAGTCCAATCGGAGGCCCAGGTGAGTTAGAAGATGGGCCTGTTCGGTTCCTCGGGCGTCAGGGGCATAGTCAACAAGGACTTCACCCCCGAACTCGCCGCCATGATAGGCATGGCCGTCGGGTCGAAGGCGAGGCGCGCGGTCATCGGAACCGACTCCAGGACTTCCGGCCCGATGATAGAGTCCGCGGTCGCGAGCGGGCTCATGGCGACCGGGTGCGACGTGTTCTTCGCGGGGCTCGTTACCACGCCCACGCTTGCAGAGGCCACTAGGTGTATGGACTGTGGCGTCATGGTGACCGCGAGCCACAACCCTCCCGAGTACAGCGGGATCAAGCTGTGGAACCCGGACGGTTCGGGGTTCGGTGTGGAGCAGTCGGCCGGGATCGAGAAGCTCATCGGGTCGAGGAAGTTCAAGCTCGCATCGTGGGACCTGGTGGGCGCGAAGCACGCGCTCCAGGACGCGGTTGAGTGCCACGCGATAAGGATTATGTCCGGGGTCGGCAGGTCTAGGCTAAGAGTGGTCGTCGACTGCGCGAACGGCCCCGCGTCCAATATCACGCCCCTCGTGCTCCAGAGGATGGGGTGCAAGGTCGTCACGATCAACTCCAACCCCGACGGGCACTTCCCGGGCAGGCCTCCGGAGCCGGTCGATGAGAACCTGTCTGACCTGAAGGGCGCCGTTGTCGCTATGAAGGCCGACCTCGGAATCGCGCATGACGGGGATGCGGACAGGATGGTCGCCGTGGACGACAAGGGCATGTTCCTCGGCGGGGACGAGCTGCTTTCGCTGTTCGCCAAGAAATACGGCAAGAAGAAGGTCGTCGTCACGGTCGATGCGTCCATGGCCATCGACGACTTCATCGATGCCAAGGTCATCAGGACTAGGGTCGGCGACGTATTCGTCAGCGAGGAGGTCAAGAAGGCCAAGGCGGACTTCGGGGGAGAGCCATCGGGAACATGGATCTTCCCGGACCAGTCATACTGCCCGGACGGGGTCCTGGCCGCTGCCCGACTGGTCGAGATGTGCGGCAAGAAGAAGCTCTCCGAGCTCAGGAAGGCTGTGCCCAAGTACCCTGTCTTGAGGGATTCGGTCAAGTTCGATCCCAAGGATAAGAAGAAGATCCTCGCAAGCGTCGAGAAGGAGCTCAAGGCCATCGAGTGCGAAGAGCTCCTGACCATGGACGGCTTCAGGCTGCAGTTCGAGGACGGCTGGGCGCTCGTGAGGCCGTCCGGGACTGAGCCCAAGATACGCTTCCTCGCGGAGGCAAGGGACGCCAAGAGGGCGGGGGAGATCATGGCGTTCATGTCCTCCGCGGTCAAGAGGTGCCTCAAGTGAAGGGGTACATACTCGCGGCCGGGGAAGGCACACGGATGCGTCCCCTGACCGCGAACATACCCAAGCCTCTGCTGCCAGTGGCAGGCAGGCCGTTCCTGGAGCATAACATCGAGGCGCTCAAGGAAGCGGGCATCAAGGACATCATCCTTCTCGTCGGCTGGAGGGCCCAGAGGATCAGGGAACACTTCGGGGACGGGAAGGCCTTCGGGGTCAGGATTGAATACGTGGAGCAGAAGGAACGCCTCGGGACGGCGCATGCCATAGGCATGGTCAGGGACAGGGTCGACTCCGCGTTCATGTGTCTCTACGGGGACGTCGTGCTCACCAAGGACAGCGTCAAGGGCATGGTCGAGCACCACAAGAAGGTCAAGGGCAGCATCATGGCCCTGACCACGGTCGAGGACCCGAAGAGATACGGGGTCATCACGGTCAAGGACGGCGTCGTGACGAACATAGTCGAGAAGCCCGAGACGCCCGAGACGAACACCGTCAACGCGGGCGCGTACATACTCGAACCCGAGATATTCGAGGCGATCGCGGAGACGAAGAAGTCTCCGAGAGGTGAGTACGAGGTCACCGACTCGTTCCGGAAACTCATGGCGAAGACTCACCTGTTCGGGCACCTGCTCAAGGGCGAGTGGATAGACGTCGCGAGGCCCTGGGACCTCCTGGAGGCCAACAGGATACTCATGGAGGGCCTCGAGAAGGATGTCAAGGGAGAAGTGTCCGAGAAGGCAACCGTCATAGGCAACATACAGGTCGCGAAGGGCGCGAAGGTGCTCCCGGGGAGCTACATCATCGGTCCCGCAATCATCGGCGAGGACTCCGAGATAGGCCCGAACGCGTACATCCGGCCGAGCACATCGATTGGCGAGCACTGCAAGGTCGGCGCCGCAGCCGAGGTCAAGAACTCAATCATCATGGACGGCACCAAGGTCCCGCACTTGAGCTATGTCGGGGACAGCGTCCTTGGAGAGCGGTGCAACCTGGGCGCGGGGACCAAGGTCGCGAACCTCAGGCTCGACGAGCGGGAGGTGCAGGTAGTCGTGGACGGCCGCAAGGTGGGCTCCGGCCGGCGGAAGCTGGGGGTCATCATGGGTGACGATGTCAAGACGGGCATCAACTCCACGATCGATGTGGGCACCATCATAGGCGAGGGCACGATGATAGGCATCGGGGCCCTGGCAAGGGGCACGATAGCCCCCAAGAGCCGCATATTCTAGGACTCTTTGCTGCGCCCGCAAGGCTTTAGATACGGCTGATTCATACATGGCCAGTCCGGGCGTCCTGGGTGGGATTGCACAGACTCGCGGGAGCATGGGGGTAGTAGCATCTCGACATCGGGGATTGGGAAGCATTCGTCAGCGAGTACAAGGATGGTTTTCAAGCCGGTCTTGGACAGGGAGCTTCCTGGCCCGGCCGACAGGCGCGTGTATCTGTGTCGCCCACAGGCGCGAGCGCGCGGGCACTATGTGACCAAAAGCCTCCTCAGGCCCGCGATGATTGGTCTGTTGCTCGTTCTCAGCCTCGTCGGTGGGTTCACATGGATCCCGTCCGAAACGTCTGCCTACACCACCCGTGGGCCAATCTCGATTACAAGCGATGCGGGCTTCACCGTTGCCAACGGCGTGACGGCGGGAGACGGCAGCGAGGGGAACCCGTACGTCATCTCCGGATGGGAGATATCGTCCAACGCGGGGACGGGCATATTCATCTCGGGCACGGACGCGTACTTCGTCATAGCCGGTGTCTACATTCACGGCGACCTCGGGGACTACGGCATATACCTCGTTTCGCTCACGAACGGCACCATCGCATCATCGGTCCTCATGAACAACTATGTGGGAGTGGTCCTCGAGTACGCGGACGGGGTCGGCGTGACCTCGAACACAATCGAGGGCAACCAGGTGGGCGTCCAGCTCTCCTACTCCGACGACGTCTCGATCGCGGACAACTCCCTGGACTCCAACGAGAATGCTGTCCTCCTGTACACCGAGACCTGGGGCCTCCAGTGCGTCAACAACACGATGGATGACGGCGACTACTACGCCTTCTACGCGGGCGACAGCATCTATGACTCGTCCATCGCGAACTGCACGATGAGGAATGTGGGCTACGGCGAGTCCGTCTACATCTACGGTTATGCCGTGGACACCGAGATAGTCGGGTGCAACATAACGGGAGGTTACGACACCGCGATGTACGTCTACGACGTCTGCACCAACTTCACGGTCCGTGACTGCACCATATCCAGCACCGACGGCGGCGGCATAGATCTGTATGGTGCCGAGAACACGCTCATACACAACAACACCTTCCCATCGACCTACGACGATGCGATCTACATCGGCTACGGCGGTAACCTGGGGAATGTGACTGTCTCCAGCAACACGATCTCGCAGAACGGGGGCTGGGGAGTATACTCCGAGGCGAATGACGTAGACCTCTCCAACAATGTCATCTCCGAAGGCACGGACGAGGGCGGCTTCTATGTTCGCGGCGACTACAACTCGGTCGAGAACAATACCATCTTCTACGCGGGCGACTACGGAGTCTACATTGACAGCAACTGCCGGGACCCGGTCATAGCCAACAACGAGTTCTCCGGATGCGGCCTGTTCGTCGACTTCACCGGTATAGGCGATGTGAGGATCGAGGACAACACCGTCAACGGCGAGGAGCTCGTGTACCTGGAGGACACCTCAGGCGTCGACATCATGTGGGAGGTCGGCCAGGTCATCGCGTACAATTGCCGGTACATCAACATCACGCGCACGAACTTCTACAACGTCAGCGTCGGCATCGAGTTCTGGAATACTGACGACTCAACCATACTCGGAGTCGACTCGATGGGGAACCAGTACGGCATCTACGTCGCCAACTACTCGACCGGCGTGAGTATCGAGAGCTGCGACCTCATGTACAACCTGTACGGGGTCACCATGACGGGCGGCTCGAACGGGAACTACATCACGCACTGCAACCTCAGCGACTGTTCAGGCTACGGCGCGTACGCGTACATGTCCAACGGCATGTCAGTCGTCTCGTGCACCATCCTCAACTGCGGCATAGGAGTGGTGGGCATGTCGGCCCACTCGGCAATCGTGCGCATGAACACGATCGCGTACTGCACGGCGTTCGGAGTGTACTTCCCCGGAGGCACTGGCTGGAACATCATGGAGAACGTGATACACCACTGCGTCTACGGGATAAACCTGTACGGCGCATCGGTCTGTTTCGTCTCGTGGAACGAGGTCAGCAACTGCACGAGCTACGGGGTCATAGTGTCGTACGGCAGCCAGAACCAGGTGCACAACAACACGCTCGTCGACAACAACGACGGCGTCTACATCGAGGGGAGCGGCATCCAGAACGCACTGACTGTGACGGTCAGGGACAACGAGATACGCTCGAATACTCGCTACGGCGTGTACCTGGCATATGCGGACAGGAACACGATCTGCTGGAACAATGTGTCCGGCAACATGTACGGGATCTACGTGAGCGGAACGGACTCGAACAGGAACTGGATCTACCTGAACAGGTTCGAGGGCAACACCGTCAATGCCTACTCCGGCTGGTCGGGGAACAACAATTACTGGAACACATCGACCATGGTAGACTACTGGTGGGCAGGGACGCAATACAACGGCTACCTCGGCAACTACTGGAGCGACTACTCAGGAGTGGATGCGGACAACAACGGCGTGGGAGACACAGCGTACTCCTTCACGAGCGAGAAGGACAACTACCCGCTCATGGGCGATCCCTGGACGACGATACCCGAATATCCTTCGGCCGTGCTGCCCTCCCTCGTGCTCCTCTGCGCAGTGCTGCTGATCGGTGCCAGGGCCAGGTCCGCCAAGAAGGGGAAGTAGGCGTACTCCGCCCTCGTAGAAAAAGCCAAGCAGTCCCAGCGCCATATGTTCCCTGAGGGAATGGCGTGAAGTGTCTCGAGTGCGGCTCGGACAACTACGCGGGCGCCGAGACCTGCAGGAACTGCGGCAAGCCGATATCGGCCCGGTCTGACGACCACGGGACCGGCGCAGAAACGGCCCGGCTTTTCTCCGCGCCGGAACGGCCTGCACCGGACACGCCCACGCAGCTGTTCGGCAGGGTGGACCACAACGACGTCGCCCAGAGGATGCGACTCGACTATTCCAACTGCCTGCGGGACCCGAACGCGAGGGTGATGGACTCGGTCATTGCATTGATGCAGAATTTCTACAGGCCGAAGCTTAGTATCCGGAGCATGCTGGACGAGGCGGCGAACCTGATACAGAGGCAGTTCGCGATCAGGGAGGTCGCGGTCGGCGTCAGGAGCTCTTCGGACGGCATGTACCGCTACGAGGTCCTGCTGGGCTACCGCGAGGATGCGGAGAAGGCCCACCGGATGCTGCAGTACTCGGAGAAGGACTTCTGGGACGAGAGCAAGTGGAAGTCCACCACCATCAGCAGGCAGACTCGGCTCTTCCTCACTGAGGACAAACCGTATCTCAACGGGGAGAAGACGACCTACAACAGGCAGGTCATGCTCGAAGTGAAGCGGGCGGCCCCGAACGAGTGCCTGGAGGGAGACTACCTGGACACCGTGATCCCCGGCCAGGGCGGAGAGGCGGTCGGGTGGATAGAGTACACAGGCACAAGGGGCGGGAAGCTGCCGAGCGCCCAGGCCATCAAGTGGATAGAGTTCATCGCCTGCGTATTGGGCGCTGCAATCGCCTGCTACGACATCCGCAGGATAATGGCCCGGGAGAGCGTGAAGAAAGCTACCTGAGCCGTCACAGAAGGGGTTCGTCCTTCTTCGAGACGAGCGCCAGTGTGCCGATCAGAACGACGGCGGCCATGCCGGCGACAGGAAACAGAACGGTCGGGAACTCCGGTATCTCGGAGGTGACGACCACCCAGTGCTCGTAAGTGTCTGTCATTCCGTCGCTGTCCATGACTTCGACGATGACGGTGTAGTTCCCTGCGGATCCAAACCAGAAGTATGCTGTCAGGTCGTATGACCAGCCAGTGTCCCAGACGCCGTCTCCGTTCCAGTCCCATCTCGCCTGGAGGGCGTCAAGCGGGTCCTCGAAATCGTATGAGCTTCCCGCGTCGAACTCGAACGTGACGGTTATGTCCCCAGCCTCGGGGGAGACGGAGAACGCCGCAGTGGGCGGGGAGAGCACTGTGATGGCGACGGTGTCCGTGTCGCTGTTGTCTTCCGCGTCTTCGACCGTGAGCGTCACAATGAACGTCCCCGGGCCGTCGAAGGTGTACTGAGCCGTCGACCCTGACAGGGTCCTCTGGACTCCGTCGACGAATGTCCATATCCAGCTCACGACGCCGACGTTGTCGGTCGAGCCGGAGCCGTCGAACGAGACCGTATCGCCAGCGACAGCCTCCTGGTCGGCGCCCGCATCTGCGACGGGCGCGACGCTGTCGTAGCCGGACACGGAGATGTTGTCCAGCCAGCCGCTGTCGTCCAGCTCGGAATCGATCGCTGACCTCGCATACTCCCATGCGAGCGCGTGGACGCCGGAGCCCAAGTCGACTGTCTCGGTCGTCCAGTCGACTTCCCCGCTGATGGAGTCGACCGCAGAGCCGTCGACCTTGAGACTCAGGGCTCCTCCACCCGTCTTGCTCGAGACCTTCCAGTCGAAGGAGAGCCTAACCGGTCCGGTGACTGATGTGCTGAGCGTCGAAGATTCGGCGTAGGCGATGTTCCCGCTCTGCGCGGCGTCTCCTCCGCTGCTCGACGGGCTCTCCACCCCAACCCAGGCCACATCCCCCGAGCTGACGAATGCTAGGGAGGTGTCGAGCGCTTCTGAGAACCCCATCGCGCTGTATCGCGGGAAGGTGACGTCTATGTGGTCAGGGGTCTGCTGTGGCGCGTTCCACGATTCCCCCGAGGAATGTGAGGGCTCGCCAGGATTGAACCCCGAGTCGAACAGCTCGATCTTGAGCGACTCCATCGTCCCCGCGACACTCGTCTCGCCGAAGTTGAGGTAGAAGTCCTCGGTACCCGCATCATAAGAGCCCCTGAACTCGGTGACGTCGAGTGACATGTACTCCGGGAACCTGACATCGGCCGTTGTGCTCACCCAGAAGTACGGGCTTTTGAAAAGGACTGGCGTCGCCACCGTCCCGATCCCGACATGGAACTCAGCATCGGTCGAGGGCGACGGGCTGAGGTGCCACACGGCCACCATGGATGGCGAATAGTCCGCCCTGTCGTCCATGTAGTTGAGGTCCAAGAGGTCGAACGAGCCTATCTCCATGAAGGCCTCGTAGGTCATCCAGTAGAATCCCGAGTCTCCCCAGGTCGCACCCCAGGAGTTGGCCACTCTGAAGGCCCCGACCTCCCCGTCATCCGTGACCGAGTCGTTGTAGCCGACGAATGTGTTCGCGTGGTTCGGGTTCCTCGAGTTGTACTCGCTAGATGATATGATGTTGTTGCCGTCTGCGAACCCTCTGTTGTACTCGTTCGCGTCGAGTCCGAACGTGACGGGCACACCTTCTGAGATCAGCGTCTTCACAGTCTCCACCGTTGCCAAGCCCACATATGGTATGTGGTAGGCGTCCAGGATACGGTGCTCAGGCGCTTCCCGGTAGCTCTCGGGCGGGCCCCAGTCAGTCCAGTCCTCGTCTGTGTAGGGCATGGTGGCCATGGTCGCCCCGCCCCAGTCCTTGAGGACCATCATGTTGTCCCATTCCCAGGAGCCCATGTCAATCCCTCCGTTGACCTTGTTGTAGGTCCACGCCGGTGACAACAGGTTCGTCAGGACGCCAGAGCTCGCCCCGGTCCAGCCCTTGTCCACGGCCTCCATGTAACCGTAGGCGTAGTACGTGGCCGCCCACGCGGTGCACGACCCCTGGGAGGCTTGGTTCCCTATCACGGGGAAGTACGGCGTGGACGACAGGTCGTGGGTGGAGGGCAGCGACAAAGCGTCGACCGAGACGGTCTCGACCATATTCAGGCTGCCCACGAGCGCGTCATACGCCTCCGCCATCGGAGGGGCCTTGCCGGTCCCGTGGCCGTCAACCAGGATGTTGTAGTTAGCGGATTCATCCCGGACTCCCATGCTCGACCTGTAGTCCTCCATCTCGGCCTGGGTCATCTTGTGGGAAACAACATTTGGACCGTATCGGGCTGCCGTCGTTGCGTCCGCGGCGTCCGCATCTGGTTGACCCACCGTAGATCCGCCAAAAGTCGACAGGAAGAGCAGGACGACGATCAAAGAAAGGATTACCACCAAAGGGCGCCGGCATGAGTTAGAGTCCATCGGCATCACGGTACTGTGTCCCGAACTGCACACAGACCATGAAATTTCCCCCTTAACTATCCTCCTAGGTCAGTATTCGAAAAGTCCTGTCAGAGCTTATATAGCATACCGCAGATTCGGGCACTGACCTTGTGGGACGCCGGGGGGAGGGTCGTCATCATGAGAGGAAGCGCGTTTGCAGCGGTTTTGACGGTGTTGGTGCTAGCCACGAGCATGCTCGTTGTGCCTGGTCTGAACGCAACTCAGTCCGCAAAGGGTGCGGATGTCGCCGAGTGGAGGTACTTGGTCTACCTCGTCGCGGACAACAACCTGGACGTGAGCGCGGGGCAGTTCCATGTGCCCGTGGTCGAGGATGACTTCGAGGAGCTGATGTCCGTCGAGTCGTCGACCCTGGTGCAGTGCTATGTATTCGTAGACAGGTTCGAAGGCCCGGCCAACCTGTTCAAGTTCACGAAGGACAACATGGAGGAGATCACGGACTTCGAGCTCAACGGCGAAGAGGTCAACATGGGCTCCGCAACGACGCTGAGGGCATTCATCGAGTACGTGTACACCGCCGCACCGGCCGAGCGCACGGTCCTCATGTTCTGGGACCACGGCTCCTGGGACTACGCGGCATGGGACGACAACGGCCCTGAGCCAGGCGTTGGGGACGCGCTGACGCACTACGAGGTGATGGAGGCACTCGACGGGTACAAGGTGGACGTCGTGGGCTATGACGAATGCCTCGTAGGTCAGATGGAGACAGTCTACGAATACGCCGTGAACGGCTTCTCGGCGGACTACCTCATGGTCAGCGAGACTTACACCGGCTGGAGGGGCTATCCGTACGACCAGACCCTGGCAGCCCTCGTGGAGAACCCATACATGGACTCCAGAGAATGCGCCATGATGTTCATCGAGCAGGTGGACATGCTGCTCAAGCAGAGGCCGTACATGTCGGAGATAGTCAACTGCCATGCGGCCGTCGACCTGTCCAAGGTCAGGGCGCTCGCAGAGTCCGTCGGGTCGTTCGCGAAGCTGCTGACCCCGGATGTCGGAACATACGTCAAGGACATATCGCGGGCCAGGGGCGTCGCGGGCTTCACATGGGGCGCGAACGCGATCAATGTGGCGGACCTCTGGACTTTCGTTACCACGATTGACAGGTTCGTCGCGGACGAGGAGATCAGCGATGCGTGTCAGCAGGTGCTGAGGGCCTTCGACGAAGCGGTGATCGCCCTGCAGGTCTCGCACGCGATGGACCACCAAGTCCACGGGCTCGGCATCAGCTTCGCGTTCCACGAGCGCGAGGTCCCGGACTATTACGCGGAGTACTCGTTCGACGACGGCGGATGGCTCGAGTTCCTGGAGGCCTTCTGGACTGCGTGCGGCGTCTGAGAGAACGGGTCCTAGTCCACGACCTCGAGCTCCATGGGCGCTCCTGTGCCAGAGTACACGGCCCAGCTGTGCCTGTCGTAGGGCATGCACGTGATGATGTGCATCCAGCCGAACCTGCGGAACAGGTCCAGGTCGGCCTGTGACGGATGGCACGAGCCCGACGGGTGAGAGTGCACAGTCCCGACTATCGTGAAATCAATCGGCATGTTGTGGAACTGAAATATCGCGTGCCTCTCACCGGAGACTGTCCCCGGGAGCAGGACCAGCTCCGAGATGACTCCTTCCTCGACTCGAAGGAGCGCTCCGAACTCCTCCGGGTACTGCGACTTCGACGCCGCGAGGATCATCCTCAGGGTTCTCTTCCGGATGCCCTTGACATTGGCCCTCGGGTCCTTGGAGAAGTCTATGAGCGGCACGGCTACCCGCCCTCTTCCGCGCCCAAGCGGGCCCCGATGATCTGCATGAACTTCGGGAGGTTGCTGACGCTCAGGACAATCTCCTCGACGTCCCGCTTCAGGAACCTGCCTATCTCGTGGGGCTCCGCGAGTTTGACGGTCGCCACGCTCGAGAAGCCGCTGGTGACGAACATCAACCCTCTTATCGGGAAGTATCTGACACCTATCCCCACCCGGACGCCCCCTCTGTGGACCGAGGTCTCCTTGACCTCTTTGATCCATTCATAGGGTATTGAGGTGTTCAACAGGAGCCCCATCCGGAGCCTGAGGGCCTTCTCGCCCGCGAGGTGGTTCGTGAAAAGCGGGGGTATCAGGAACAGCCCGAGGACGACGCCTAGGGCCGGCGAGAACACCATCCAGAACTCCCTCAGCACTGTGTCCTCGTCCATGACGGACCACGCGAACCAGTAGCCTAGCACCAGCTCGAACACGACGGCCATAATCGCGAACCACAGCTTCGGGTACCTCACGACCTCGGCCTTGAACTCCCTAGCAGCCATGCTCCCTTCCTTCGGACGCTCAGTGCCTGTGCGCCGCGAACGGCGCAGAGGCGATCAGCTTCTCCTCGAGGTTCTTGTAGAAGTCGTCCTTGAAGCTGATGAACCGGGCCCTCTTCTCGGACGCGGTGAACACCAGCCTCTCGTCACCCCTGATCTGGAACTCGCACTGGCCGTCTATGACCATCGTGCACTCCTTCGGCTCGCGCATCGTGACCGCGATCGTGCTCTTGGCCGCTACCACGAGAGGCCTCGCGGCCAGCCGGAACGGTGCTATCGGGGCGATCACGAAGGCCTCGACCCGCGGGTCGATGATTGACGAACCGACGCTCATCGCGTAGGATGTGGAGCCCGTGGGAGTCGCCACTATGATCCCGTCCGCGCGCACCTCCATCGCGCGCGTGCCGTCTATGGATATCGCGAAGTCCCTCATCTTGGCGATATGTGAAGTGTGTATGACAGCTTCGTTCGTGCCGTCCTCGAGCCTCTTCCCGTCGAGCGTCGTCTTGAGCTTCAGCCGCTCGTCCATGTGGTACTTGCCCGACTTGATGCGCTTGATGGCCGCCTTGACGCCGTCCGCCTGGACCTCGGTCAGGAACCCGAGCACGCCCGCATTGACCCCCATGACCGGGAGGTCGCACGCCTGCAGCGTGCGGAGGATGGTCCCGTCGCCCCCGACGGTTATGAGAACATCCACCTTCATCTGGCTGAGTGGGATGCCCCCCTTCATCCGGAGGGAGTCCGCGGTGTGCTTCTCCACGACGTAGTCCTCGCCCTTGAGCGCCTCGAAGACCTTCTTCGCGACCGGTTCGAACTTGGCCAGCTGAGGCGTCCCCGTCACTCCGAACTTCGTATTACCAACTCCTTCACCTTGGGGTCTCCGTAGGCCAGGAAGTTCTTCCTGTCCTGCAGGTTCAGCCCCATGTCGAGCCTGTTGCCTTCCAGGTCCACGACCTCGCCCCCCGCCTCCCTGAGTATCAGACAGCTGGCGGCGATGTCGACGATCCTGATCATCCTATGGTGATTATTGCAGTTCATGTAGTGTGCCTGTACTGCCCCCTGCGCAACGAGACACATCTCCAGGGACGCGCA
>ERZ1649853.418-NODE-418-length-18219-cov-7.237613_pt1 | contig 18219 bp, 14 predicted proteins | sample MGYA00575353_ERZ1649853 | MGnify/ENA primary metagenome ERZ1649853 (study PRJEB40853, sample SAMN11349654) | freshwater sediment metagenome | isolation source: river sediment | host: Sediment | place: India: Okhla Barrage, New Delhi | collected 2017-02-21 ...
ACCAACTCGAAAATCGCCCGCCCGAAGAAGAAGGCTGCGATCAGGCAGAGGAGGACGAGGACTCGCTCCAGCTGGAAGGGCGTGCCAGAGTCCGCGACGGCGCGCTCCAGGTCCGACTCCAACAGGACGAAAACGAGCCAGATGGTCAGGAGAATGGCGAAGGCCGTGCCGGAAACGAACCTGCCATAGGAGCCCTTGGGGTGAAGGCCATTAGCCCAGGAAGCCACCATCATCGGCAGACCCATCACGGCGATGACAGTCAGGATGAAGCTTAGCGACCTCACCAGACTCCTGTCCCCCGCAGTGAGAGGGACCCCTATCAAGGCGATGAAGGCCAGCACTATGACCATGGGCGCCAGGACAATTGCCAGGTACCCCGTGATCATCGATTTCCGAGCTTCGACGAGCGATGCTATCCGAAGGCTGAATTCGGCCCTTAGAGATGAGATGTCGATCGGCTCTGGGGGAGGGGGTTCTTCCGGAGGGGGAACATGCGTGTCGACTTCTTCTTCCGGAGGCGGTGGGTCGGGCAGGACCGGCTCTGGCTCAGGGTCCTCCTGCACCTCCTGAATCTTGAGCTTCCTCGTTCTCGTCATCGGCTGCTCCCGGGTTCGGTCTGGGTCGTGTCCGCCGCTCCCTGCGGTCCCTTTCCCGATGCGAGATATTCCCCGCCAACGCTGAACATCACGATTACCGACGCATAGGAGACCAGCAGCGCTGCGAAGACCGTGTCCAGCTCTAGTCCGATGCTCGAGAGGACTGACGTCAGTCCACTGAGGACCAGCACTACGAATGAATAGACGACGATGAGCGCTCCCGATGCCATCCCGAGCAGCAGGCGGGGCCTGGTCCCCTTCCGATGGCTCCCATAGAGGAATACGACACTTGTGGCTGCGGCTCCAAGGATCACGGCATATATCAGGAAGGCTGACAATGCCTGAATGTCATCGTCAGCCAGCGACGCTGCGTACCGACCCCTGATGAGGGAGGCGAGGACAAGCGGTAAGGCTATCAGTAGTCCACTGGCGACAGCCGCCACAACGACCCCACCTTTGACATCCAATTCCGTCAACGAAGACCCCCTTCGAGCCGATCAGCAGTCATCTGGTCGTGACCATGGAAGACTTCACGGTGAGTCGACCTTCCTTCGCCTCACCCACGCAGCGAAGAAGGCCGCCGTCAGGATTACCACGACCACGAAGGGCAGGCCGAATTCAGGAATCGGCTCTTGAGGGGTCGTCAGGGGACAGTGGTCCTTGGCACCCGCGCTCCCCGCGATGTCGTATGGCACGTCGACGATGCCAAATGGAGGGACAACATCCGGGCTTGTCCAGTCGCTCCAGTAGTTTCCGTAGCCGTCCGTGCTGTTCCACCGGTTGTTCAGTCCATCGTCTAGGGCTTGGATGTGCATGACGTCGTAGGTACCTGTCGCACCGTTGTTGCCTATGAATGTGTTGTTCCAAATCGTGTTGTTCGACCCGGACAAGAGGATTATTCCATATTGTGCGTTGTTGCAGAACCCGTTCCTCGATATCGAGTTGTTGTCGCTCGATACGAGGAGTCTCATGCCGAAGCGGATGTTCGAACTACAGTTGTTGTCGCTCACCGTGTTATTGCCCGATGCGTAGAGGACTATGCCATCATAACTGTTGTAAGGGCAGATGTTACCACCCAGAGCGCTGTTGTTCGACATGTATAGAAGTATGCCGTGTCCGGCATTGTTCGAGCAGAGGTTGTTGTTGAGCGTGTTTCCGTCGCTTGATGTCCAGAGGTCAATGCCGTACAGATAGTTCCAACTGCAATTGTTGCCGCTGACAGTGTTGCCGTCCGATGAGTAGAGCGTCATGCCGTCATAGCTATTGTATGAGCAGGTGTTGCTGATCATAGTGTTGTCAACCGATGAGCTGAGCCACATGCCGCTGCGGTTGTTCGAGCTGCAGATGTTGTTGATGATGGTGTTGCCATTGCAGAACGAGTCGATGTATATTCCATCATAATTGATGTTGAACGAGCAAGTGTTGCCGATTAGAGAGTTGCCGACCGATGAGTAGACCCATATGCCACAATTGTTGTTCGAGTTACAGGTGTTGTTGATGACGGTGTTGCCGTTGCTCGATGAGGCGAGATCTATGCCATCATAATTGACATTGAACGAGCAGGTGTTGTCCCTCAGCATGTTATCGCTCGATGACCAGAGGGCTATGCCATCATAGATGTTGTACGAGCAGTTGTTGCTGCCAAGCGTGTTGTCACTCGACTCAGACAGATATACACCAGTGTTGACATTCCCCGAGCAGTTGTTGTCGATGAGGATGTTGCTGTTCGATGTGCGGAGCAAGATGCCATCACCAATATTGTAGGAGCATGTGTTGTTGACCAGAATGTTGCCGTTCGACGAATAGAGATCTATGCCGGCAAGGCCGTTATCCGAACAGTCGTTGCTGCTCAGCGTGCTATCAAACGTTTCGGCGACGAGTATACCATTATCGGCATTGCCTGTGCATGTGTTGTTGCTCAGCGTGTTGCTGTAACCGTCCCAGACAAGTATGCCATATTCACTGTTCATGCTGCATTCATTGTCGCTGATTGGGATGCCGGCTGATGAGGATACTATGATACCAGACGCATTGTCCGAACAGTTGTTGCCACTCAAAACTCCATTCAGACAATTGTACAGATGGATGCCACTGTAGCCCGATTCGGCACCGTGTATGTAACAGTCCCTGATGATGAAGTACGCGTCTGTATGCATTATGTTGATCCCGTAGGAGAAGGAAGCGCTGATATCCCAACCTTCTATGATGTAGGGATCTGAAATCGTCCCACTGCCTGAGACGACTCCATTCGACGGGTAGTTCGTATTATTGAACTGGGCGTTGCCGTTGATCGATATGGCAGTGTGAGAAGTGTATGAGACCCTGGCAGGGATGGGATCTCGGGACGGCTCAACAACCAGGAGCGACAGAGACGCGGCGACCAAGCCAGCGACTGTCAAGATCACAATCACGAGTGTCAGACGATTTAGTTTCCCATGCGCTCTCGATTTGGATGGCTCACCCTCTCTCTCCGCCACGCTATTTCCCCCAGACTTTGGAGCGCATCCCCTCTTCGAGAGATAAACCTTCTCTTGAGCACCCTCCTGTTCAGGAGGAGCCCTGCCCCTCTCAGGACCGGGCCTAGAACTGCGGCATCAGCAGACCCGGGATCTTGACATCCACCTTCACGACGCTGGGGTCCGCGCCCGATATGTAGATGGTCGAACGCTCGCTCCCGAATCCGAACGAGGGATTGGTCGGCCAGTAGAAAGCCCCGAACTCCTCGGCGGTGATGATGACGCTTAATTGTCCGGTGCGGGTGACTCGGAACAGCTCATTTGTCCAGATGTTGCACACGTACATGTTGCCTGCAACATCGAACTGGCCGCCATCGGCCCCCACCAGCAGGTCGGACTGGACGAATGTCCTCGGCTTGCCTGGGCTGCCGTCACAACGTATCGGGATTTCGGTGATGCTTCCCGCTTCCGTGTTGAGGACCCATAGACTGTTATCGCGGTACGAAATGCCATTGGCGCCGAAGAACGCCAGCGGTTCAAGAAGGCTGTCTTGGACCCACATGTCGACGATCCCGTCAGTTCCCATCCGCCACACGGACCCCGTCGCAGAATCGGTGACATATAGGTTGCCTCGCTCATCGAAGGTCAATGCGTTGGGGATTGACGCCCAAGGAGCGGTGCTCGGAATCGCCATCGCGAGTGAGGCATGCCCTTGGGCATCAACTTGCCATACGCCATTCATCGAGAGCACGTTGGCGCCGATGATGGCCACATAGAGGGTTCCGTCCCCAGCGACGACGAAGCCCAACATGTAGGCGTCGTCCGGATTCGGAACCAGGTCTGCGAATGTCGAGACCGTGCCGTCTGGCGTGACCCTGTAGATCTCGCCCTCGTAGGCTGCTCCTACATACATGTTGCCACTTGGGGCAATAGCGAGTCCCTCGACCTCGAACCAAGGGTCGACCTCGAAGTCTACCACCGACTCTATGGCCCCGGGCTTTGGATAGGCGGTTGCCGATCCCGGCAGGACGATCACGATCATGATTGCTGGGAATAACGTCCTCATCAACCATTTCCAAGACACGCAGATTGACTGGCGATTCGTACACCTGTTCATGCTCCCTCCTCCAACCTCCCTCGAGCTATCGACGATGCCCGTCCCCGAATCTGTGGGTCCGGCGCACCAGCCGGGATAATCCACGTCTGGACTCAAATGCGCACGTCAAGTCCTGTGATACACTCTGCGTCGCAAAGACGGGTCAGCTTGCCATTTACAGCATGACTCGGATTGACAAAGGCGACATCTCGGAAAAGCCCATGGAGTAGGAAAGCGATGAGGGTAGGGGGAAACGGAGGAAGGCCATGCCTTACGTCCGCAACAATGGCGTTCGAATTCATTATGAGGTCGTGGGCCACGGGCCGCCGATCGTCCTAGCTCACGGCGGGACGGGCAACAGCTCGATGTGGAAGCTAGCTGGTTACCTCGACGGTCTCAGAGGTTATCGCTGCATCCTGATAGACCGGCGCGGGCACGGGCTCAGCGAGAAGCCACGCGATGCGGCTGACCACAGCATGGAGCACCATGTCTCAGATGTGGTCGCGGTCCTTGACGCGCTCCACATCCGGGAAGCCGCATATTGGGGTTGGTCAGCAGGCGGCGCCGTGGGCTTTGCGTTAGTCGCACGGCATCCCGAACGCATTGCAGCTTGTGTCGTCCAGGGCATGGACAGCAAGCCCTATACCGAGCAGGGCGTCCAACGCCTCCGTGACACAGAGCCTCTCAAAGCCCTCCAAGGCTTCGACGAGAACGAGGAGGGGGTGGCGGTCCCTCCTTGGTTGAAGGACATGCCGGAGAGCGACCTTGAGACGTATCTCAGGGATTACGAAGCATATATATCGGACAGTTCGGCCTGGCTGAAATGGGGTGGCGAATGGGACTCTCTGCCGAGAATCCGGACTCCGACTCTGATCATGTGCGGCTCCAAGGAGGACCCTGACCGCGAGTCTGAAGCGGAGGCTGGAAGACTGAAGAACGGACGTGTCGCATTCCTTGATGGACTCGGGCACACAGGTGCGTTCTTGAGGCCCGACCTCTCGATACCGATCGTCAAGGCGTTCCTGAAAGACCTGGGAATCGAGCCCGAATCATCCTGGGCGGGTCAGGTGGACCCATCGGCCTAGGTCCGGCCCGGCGCGTTCTCCTCGGCCATCAAGTACGTTCCGAACGTCAGGACCCAGAACATCTCAGCATAGAAGACTATCCTCTCCATCCCGCCCTGTCCCAAGCCGAGATAGGTGCTGCCGATCAGCAGCACAAGTGCCGTCAAGCCCATCAAGCCGAGCACGACGAACAGATACGACAACGGAGGACGCACCGCCTTCCGGGAGTATATCGCAGCCAAGTTGCCGAATAGGAAAGCGAGTAGGGCGAAAAGCCCGTGAAGGGCTCTGAAGTTGTCCATGTCGAAGACGCCCACACCTATGGATCCGATAGCTGACATCGCGAGCAAGAGCCAAAGCTTCGACTTCTCGTCCCTCCGGCGGAGCAGGTATGAAGCCCACAAGGTCATGAGACCGAACAGCACGAGTGCCACGACAAAGACCATTCGCGGGGCCGTCGGCCCTACCCCGAGCTCGCTGATGAAGTCCTGGGAGACGCTGTAACCGGGATACAGGAACTCGGCCAGATGGACGAGGAAGAGCATCTCCAGGCTTCCGAGGAAGAGCCAAAGGCCCGGTGACCGGAGGATCTGCATGAGCCGAAAACGGCACTGGGGCTTGATTATGGTTTCTCTTCTGGGAGGCTGGCCTGTAAGCACAGACTTTGGCGGCGGATCCGCGGTGTCGGCTAACTACAGCACTGACTCGCTGGGTACACTGACGGTGTGTTGTGTGGTTTTCGATGATGGTGGAGATGGCTGCATCAGCGGCAGCGACTCCTTCCGTCTGTTCACACACGGAGGCGCGGTCGCGTTCTCGAGTCCTGTCGCCTACACAGCAGACCTTATCTACGGACCCGCGGGCGAGATGATAGGCACGGGGCTAGCTTCGTCGGGTGGGCGGGCACATTCAATCCCACAGCTCTCGGCTGCACTGCCATCGGCGCATTCCTGCAACATGCGCATGAGACGAACCAGTGAAGTACCGGCAGATGTCAAGGATTAGGACCTCGAAGGATAGGGAGTGGTTGCCTTATTCTCACCTCGCCCCTCCTTTCTTGTGCTGCCATGCCAAGAAGGTACCGACCGACACCGCTGCAACCACAGAGCAGGCCACTGCGACCAATAGCCACGGCCCCACTGGTCCACCCATGCTAAAGACGCTAGTGTTCACTTCGAAGGCGACTATCCGGTCAGCCGTATTCCCCGCTTCATCAACGCAGCGTATAATCAAGCTGTGGTCTCCATCGGACAGCCCAGACAGCGTCAGTTCGGTGGCAGCGCCAATATCCTCGAAAGCCCCGGCGTCCAGCGAATACTCGTAGTGGTCCACACCACTGGTGACATCGCTTGCAGTCCAACTGATGGTCAGATAATCCTTCGTGTACTTGTCCTCAAGCTCGCCAGACACTTCAAGAGAGGGTTTCGTCTGATCTATCTTGAAACTGGATTCACTCGATGTCTCATAGTTGCCTGATATGTCCCTCGAGTAGTATTCGATTAAGTGAGTTCCGTCAGAGGATATCTCAAGAGCATCGGAGTAGAGCTGCCACAAGTCGTTGTCCAATCTATACTCGGTCCGCTCCACGCCGCTCTCTAAATCAATGCCTACCAGAACAATGGAGACACTGGATGTGTACCATTGGGCCAGTCCTTCGATCCCCTCAGCCGTGAGGCTGGTCACAGGGGCATCACTGTCGATGAGTACTTCCACGAGCTGCATCGTGTAGTTGAGCAGGCCCACTGAATCCTTGATTTCAAGGCAGGCAAGGAACACTCCCGAGGAGCTGTACTTGTGTTCACACAATCCGATTGCGCTCCAATTGGTATCCCTTTCTCCATCACCGTCGAAATCCCAACGCATCTGTAGGGAGCCAGTAGAGCTTTCGGCATCGCTGCTACAAGAAGCGTCGAACGAGTAAGTCGAGTTCACATAGCCCTTGAGCGGAGACACTGTGAAAGCCGCGGTCGGAAGGCTGTCTACCACGACTGAAATTGACTCCACCGGGCTGAAGTTGTCAGCCCAGTCAACCGAGTAGGCTTCCACAAGCAACGCGTCTTCCGTGTCCCCGAACACAAGCGGTTCATCATACAGGCTCCATCCACCTCCATCGATGCGGTAGTACGTCGCCTTGCACCCTGAGACGTCATCAAGCGACACCAGAGTCAAGCCCGTCTCACTGGTCATGACGACCGCGTCCGCTTCGACCCGGGAGCAGGGTTGCCCGGCGACGAAGCGCACCAACGGAGGAGTCTTATCTATGTTTATTCCGGACACGTTGCAGGACGCTGTGTTCCCTGCAACGTCCACCGCAACGCCCTCCACATACAGGCCCGTCCCTTCGCGAGTCAGCACCTGGTCAGGAGTTGCCGATGCCAGACCCGACACAGCATCTTCTGCCGTAAAATCGACCGTGACATTGCAGTTGAACCATCCTACAGTATTGGCCAGAGGAAGAGTCACGCCGGTGATGACAGGAGCTGTCTTGTCGACGCCAATCCAGACATAGTGTGCAGGTTCTATGTTGTAGCAGTAATCCAAGGAGTAGAACCCCACACACCAGGCACTCTCATACAGGTGACCCAAAGTGAACGGTTCCGTGTAGTGAGTCCACACAGCTTCCCCGTTTATGTTGTAGTAGGTGCCGATCACTCCGACCATGCTGTCGAAGGCATGGAGCTCCACGAGCACGTCTGAAGTATACCACGGGACCGACCCGCGGGTGCCAATGGTGACAAGTTCCGTCGCGGGAGGCTCGTTGTCTTCGAGAAGAGTGCCGTTGTCTGACAGGTAAACGTATTGGTGCCATGTGAAGTCGGGGGGCATCGTACCGCTATACGCGATCGTGTCAATCGTCTCGTCTGCGGGCGAGTAGGACGTGACAGTAGTGGTATACGAGTGCCCCGTGGCGGCGGACTGCAGCGTCATCTTGTAGACACCGACTACGGGCGCTGGAATGGTGATGGTCTTGGTGTACCAGTCAGAGTCTTCCAGGATCACTTCAGGAATATCATCGTACACCAAGGTCCCATCCCAGCCAGCCATTCTGCCATCTGGATCAGTCACCAGCAGGGTGACGAGCCAACCCAGGGTTTCGTGCGTGAACACTAGTTTTCCTGGAGGCTTGCCAATTGTCACTTCGTAGAACCCATGCATCGGGTCCCTCGACAACTGCCCGGTCAGGTCGACGGCCTCCGCGTAGAAGATTATCTTGGCGCCAACTCCGAGCTGCTCGAGCACTTCGATGGGGAGGGTAAGCTCGCCTTCGTAGTACATGCATCCTCTGGTGATGTCAAAGTCGCGGCGAATGAACTCCATTTCAGGCAACCCATCCGCCTCTGCCTTCCCGTAGAGAGTGACACGGCCCAGTCCGGAGTGGAAGTCGAACGCGTTGACCTTCAGAATCGTCGGTTCCGCAGTGCTAGGGTAGAATGGGTCACTGAACGCCTCAACCTTGGGGGGTGTGTCGTCCACGCCTATCTTGGTGGCCACAACGTACCCCAGGAGAGGACCCCCGGGAGCATCATCTTCCACGCCCTGGACGGATATGGTTACACCAGACACCGCAGAGGAGTATCCGCTGGGGTCCCATGACGCTGTCCACCCATCCGAGCCATCAGAATCTATGAACTGAAGGGTGCCAAGGTCGGGAGCAGTAACCGTGAACACTGCTCGTGTCATCCCGCCATCAGGATCGATAAATCGGGCCTCCATTGGGACGACACCCGAGTACCAGGTGTTCATCGAGGGGGACACGATACTGGGCAAAGGCGGCAGCGGTTTCGACGACAGACAGACACCATAGTTCATGAACGCTGAGTACATGCCTTCATAGGTGCTCTGAAGTTGACTGAGAGAGATGTAACTCAGGTCATGCCAGTAGTCCCATAGACCATATATGGACTCCATCTGCGTCGCCAAGAAGGTCTGGAAGATCTCGAAAAGAGGTATACACAGTTGATCGCCGTAGGAATCTTCACTCATCGATCCGATCGTGCCCACAGGGTCGAACATGTCCCAGAGGATGCTCGCAACTGAACCCTCAACTGCGGACCCATCAAGAGCGTCTCCATCTTCTGCATACCAGTCATTCTTCTCGATGGTCTGTAAGTCCCACGAAACCAGTCCCGTCCATGGGTCATTGACATCCCACTCGATTGCGGAATGCAGGAATTCTGCCCACCCTTCGATCAAGGCGAAGGCCCCGTCTTCTTCCCTTTCAGGGTCATGAGGCGTAAACCAATGCCAGACATCGGAGGCAGGAACCTCTCCACAATATAGGTCATGCATCACATGATGTGCATACTCATGGAAGATGGTCTTCCGGTCCCAATTATAGTCCGTTCGCTTGGGAAAATGTATGTCCCCGTGAAAAGGGTCTAAGTCCTCCCCCACATTCGGAAGAATGTGGACGTGTGGCGTGTCTGTGAACAAATCGCATTCCGGAGGAAGAGGCCACAGGACGATTACCTGATCGACAGAATATCCGGCATACCCAAGAATCCAGTCATGCGCGAATCTTATCACGTCGGCAAGGTACCAGGCATTTACCTTCTCTGCCACCACAGTGGTCCCCATGTCGATGTAGGAACCATCTGCAGCGTTGTCCCAAGTTGCTGTGTTGTAAGTGTAGGGAACATACTCATTCTCTGTCCAGGACCACCCTTCAACCGATGACGCATGATTGCAGCTCAGGGACTTGACGTACAGGTCGCGTCCGCCCTGCAAGGCCCCATCATCGTTGTTGACGACGAATTCGAAGAAACCATCGCTGGAGGTGTATGCATAGCCGAGATACTCATCGAGACCCACCTCGGAATCATAGATCTTCACTAGACCGTCTTGAACTGGGGCGGATCCGGAAAGCGTTTCACTGCTCTGATACTCGATATATCCTGAAACGTGCACGTCGGTTGAGGAATCCCTAGGTAAGGCGCTCGTTGCGAGCACTTGTGTTCGTGCTCCCTCCAAGGCTTCCGCCGCCACTTGAGGCTCCACATCTTTGGTGAGGTCTGCCGCTATCGTCCGCAGCTGGCTGCCGCTCGAGTCCGATGGTCTCGCATCGCCAATCGAGGAGTCTGTCATTCTGTCGGAAGACGAATCGACATTGACGATGCAATCCCAGCTGGGAACGACCTCGGAACTCCCGGAACCCACCAACGACACACTGATACCACATATGCACATCACGAATCCCAGTGCAAACGCGCCGCATGCTCTTCGACAAGGCATCTGAACCACCCTCGCCCCGGCAGAGGGACAGCAACACAAAGAGCGAAAAGCACATGTCATCGGTTCCGTTGACAATCGGTTCAATGTCGACGGAAATCACGCCCTTTGTGTGCCGGCGCTGATTGACAAATGAGACCTCTCGACCGAAGAGTCGCGTTAGGCAATTGTCGGTCTGCGCAACAATTCCTCTGAGAAGCTGCATATGACGGGAATGGTGATTGGGGTGCGAGGAAATGGCGACTGAGTGCTTCGATTGCGGAGCCGTCAATACATCAGAATCCAATTTCTGCAGGTCGTGCGGGCAGCTCAGTGTCAGTTGACTCAGGCCTTCTGAGGGGCCACAACAAAATACATATAGCTTCCTCATCCTGACAACTTCAGCAGCCTCAGGGTCGGTTGCGAATGGGGGAACGGTCGATGGACTCATCAAAGGCAGGTCTGCTGGGCCTGATTGTGTCTAGGAAAGCTCTTGTCGCTGTGGTCGTGGTCGCGGTCCTTATACTAGCATCCACGGCAACGGCGGTCGCGCTGTCGGAGTTGAGATCGACGGTCAGAGTCCCGAGGGTGTACATCACCGACATGACTCACGACCCCGACGAGGCATATGTGGACCAGCCTGTGACCTGGTCGGCGACGGTCGTCTTCGATGGGGCGAACATCGTGAGCAAGACCTATGTAATCATGTGGTTCTGGGACGACCTTACTGGCTCCACAAGGTTTGTCAAGCCCAACCAGACCACGACGGTCGTTGTCGACGTCGTGACTCACGCATGGGCGGCGCCCGGGGTGTACAATGTGACCGTCAGCGTCTGGGAGTATTCTGTCAACAAGATGCTCAAGGTCACGAGCGCGTCGATGACGTCGCCATTCTTGGTCAGCCCTGAGCCGGTCAACACTCCCCCGACGGCTTACTTCGTGGTGAGCCCGACCGAGGGCACGGTCTACACCGTCTTCACCTTCGACGCTTCGAACTCCTCGGATCTCGAGGACTCGCCCGAGTCCCTGCAGGTCAGGTGGGACTGGGAGAGCGACGGTCTCTGGGACACTGGGTTCTCCGTCAACAAGGTCGCATACCACCAGTTCTCCTGGCCGACGACCTACTACGTCAGCATGGAGGTAATGGACTCGGGGAACCTGTCGAACACCACATCGTGTTCGGTGACCGTCCGCACCTCTGATGTCCTGACGCCTCACGAACCAATATACATCTACGGCGACGGCAGTTTCACCTATGAGAACGGGGTCGTCGGAGGGTCGGGCGCGCCGGACGACCCATACATCATAAGCGGCTGGAGGATCGAAGCGTACGGCGAGAACGCGATAACTGTGCTCTACGCGCAGAGCCACTTCGTCATCCGAGACGTGGAACTCGTCGGAGATGTCGACACGTCCCAGGCGGGGATCCGCATCGAGTGGGACAACTGCACGACGGTCGAGCGGGCGAGCATATCTGGGTTCTACTACGGCATATATGCGAAGTCGACGAACTCGTTGGTGGTGCGCTCGTGCGAGATAGTGTGGAACTCCAACGGAGTCTTCGGGTTCATCATGGACTCTCTCACCGTGGTCGACAGCTACATATCGCACTTCGTCGGCACCGGCAACAATGACGGCGTCGCCGCGACCGACGTCTGGGCGATACTGGTCATGAACAACACCATGGAGGGCAACATGAGCTCGGCAGTCTTTCTGCACTCGTGCGGGCTCGCTACTGTGATTGACAACTACGCCGACGGGTGGATCCAGGTCCTGTACACCAAGGTCGGGATATCCTCGAACATCGTCAGATCCGGAGGCATCATCGTGGCGGGCTGCCAGGACTCCGAGGTCTCATGGAACACTGTAGGCTCCTACGGCGTGAACCAAGAACTGTTTGGGATATGGTTCGACATGTGCGCCAACCTCACCATACAGGAGAACTTGGTGTACTCGTTCCGCTACGGCATAGGGACCCATTACTCAGTCGACCCACTCCCGAACTCGGAAGATGTCCTGATCTCGGGCAACGGGGTGTCGGGATGCTTCGGGTCCGGGCTGAGGCTGTACTACATCTCTGGACTAACGGTAGTCGGCAACAAGATAGCCAGCTGCGCCCTTGGCATAGATGTCACCGCAACAGCGACCAATGTGAGCGTGTACCACAACGACTTCGTGAACAACGCGATGCAGGCCTCGGAGAGCGTCCTGTCGACAGGCAACACGTGGGACGACGGGTATCCGTCCGGAGGCAACTACTGGAGCGACTACACGGGAGTCGACGAATACAAGGGCCCCGACCAGACGGAGCTAGGGAAGGACGGGATTGGTGACACTCCGTACGTGCTCGCGTCGGGAAGCCAGGACAACTACCCGCTCATGTATCCGTACGGGACCAATCCCGAAATCACGACCCCCTTGGCGACCTATTCGAAGGTGACGATCTTGAACGGCGTCAGAATCAACATCCTCTCGATCTCGAACGCCAGCGTGCCCTGGTCCGATGTGAGGGTGCGCCTCACGGACGGGTTCAACGTCACGGAGTGGTGTCCCTTCACGGAGGACCTCGACGGCGGTGTGGCTGCGGTCGCTAACTACAGCACGAGCATGCTCGGCACGCTCGCCGTGTGTTGCTTGGTGTTCGACATCGGAGGGAACGGACGCATCAACGGAGGAGACTACTTCACGCTGTTCACGTACGGTGGGGCCGTGTCTTTCAGACCGGGGGTCTCGTACACGGCAGTCCTGGTCTACGAGCCCTCTGGGGAGACGATCGGTACTGGGATTAGCTTCACCGGATGAGCGAGGCGGTGCCGAAGCGAGGCGCTGGGCCAAACTGGCCTCCCCGAGATAGTATTATGACCGTCTCGTGGCAATCACAGGCCTAGTGGAGGGTGGATTTGGAGATCAGAGTCCCAATGGGACCCGAACAAGCACAGCAGACTAGCTCCACCGGCACGCTGGTAGCCGGTATACTCATGATGGTCGTGGCTTTCGTCCCCGTCATGATGAGCACCGTCGCCTACAACCCCGACCCATCTGATTTCGGCTCTGACATGGACAATCAATTCGCCACTGTAGCGGCCTTGATGGGCGTTGTGATGCTCATCATCGGCGGGGTCTTGATCCTGTACTCGCGCGTGCTGAAGGACCAGGAAGCGAGCAGGCTCGAGGCGCAGGCGAGGGCAGAGGAGGAGGCTCGCCAGAGAAACATCCAAGACATCGCCGCCGCCATGAAGTCAAACATCAAGGTCAGATGCCGCTACTGCGGCTCGCTCAACGACGAGGACGCGACGAAGTGCGACTCGTGCGGTGGAACCCTCTGATCTTGGCACGGTGAATGACTGCCTCTATTCGGTCAGCCCGCGGTTCTGGATACGCTCCTGCTCCCATGACTTGAAGTCTTCCGGGGGCGGCACGACTTCCACGTCAGGCCTCTTCTCCAGCTTCGCAGCTCCATTGGGACAACCTGTGGCGCACAAGCCGCACCCGATGCACTTCGCGAGGTCGACAACGGCTGTGCCTTCCTCTTCTCTGATCGCATGGACCTGGCATCTGTCGGTACAAATCCCGCACCCGGCGCATTCCCCGGGGTCTATGCGGGCGAAGTAGTTGGCGGAAGCCACCGAGTTCTCGATGCCCCAGTCGGTGATTCCCCTCAAGAGTCCGCAGCAGCAGCCGCAGCAGTTGCAGACGTAGCCTATCCCCTTCGTGACGTTGCTAACGGTGTGCACGAGCCCGAGCTCCTCGGCCTCGTCGAGGAACGCGAGGGCCTCGTCCTTCGAGACGGTGTATTTGTTTGGCGGGCTCTCGTTCGCCGAGAACGAGAGGCAGGTCCTCAGCGGGAACTTGCACTCGTTGCCGAGGTGCTTCTGTTGGTCCCTGCAGATGCAGTCCCTGAGCACGAAGGACTTCGACCGTGTCAGGACCGCCTTCACGTCGTCGTACGGGAGGATCCACTCGGTCTTCACCGCCTCCTGAGCCGGGACGACTCTGTGAATGGCCGGCTGGGGCCTCATGATGCCTTCCGCCCCGCCTGTAGAGAGGTACTCCTCGACCATGTGGGCCAGTTCGTGGTCCATGCTGCTCGCCTCGTATATCCCGACGATGAACGGGGCCAGCCGGAACACGGTCTTGCCGTCGACCTCGTAATTCCACACGAGCCCCTTTTCCGCCATCTCCGCGAGCATCGAGCCCGTCTTCTCCGGAGCGAGCACCGCCCGCGAGGAGATCGCGTCTGTCGTTTCCTTTGAGCGGCCCATCTGACTCGCCAATGCGGCCTCTTCCGGCGAGAACAGCTTCTTCAGGATCCTCAGCTCGACGTTCGAGGACGTCCTAGGGAAGGCGTTCGGGAGCGCGTTCAGCGCCTCCGCGAGCCTCTCGTAGACCTCGTCGCTCATGCTTTCCCCCTTTCGAACTGACCTCGGAGCGACTTACACCCTAATAACATCCGCCGTGCTCTGTGCGATTGACCATTGACTGGGAACATGCAGGGTTCGACATTCGACGACCGCGGTCTAAAGCACCCGGCCCTTGGGAGAGATGGTCGCCTCCTTGTTCACAGGATAGACGAACAGGACACCTCTGCCGAGGAACCTCATCAGAACGACTCCTTGCCAGCCGGGCCTCATGCTGATCTCAGCGAAGAACGAGTCCTCCCATAGCCTGAGCACGTCCAGGTACCCGTACCACAGCTGAAGCCACGAGACCAAGTCTTCAATCCTCGGCCATGAAAACCGACACGAGGGGCCATCGGCCTTTTCGGAAACGGTAAGACGGCGACCTATACGGTTTCGCTCATCAACTCTCAGCAGTCGAGGTCGAGATCTTTGCCTCCGACAATGGCTTCAGATGATTGGCGAGGCGACGAACCCGAGCGCCGCACGGGACCGACCATGTACGGGGCAACGTGTATCACCGTTGCTGTCGGTGTGTTGCCCGGTGATTCGAATGAGGGCGACGGTGTCGCATTTCGAGATTCCGGCCGAGGAGGTCGAGAGGGCGAAGAGATTCTATAACGATGCATTCGGGTGGGAAATCGTCCCAGTGCCGAACATGGACTACAACATGGTCCACACAACCCAGACGGATAAGGACGGCATGCTGAAGGAGCCTGGCGTGATAAACGGAGGGATGATGAAGCGCTCGGCGGATGTCAAGCACCCGGTCATCACAATCGTTGTCGACGACATCGACGAAGCGCTCAGAAGGGTCAAAAGCCTCGGAGGGAAGGTTACGGTCGATAAGTCGTCCGCGGGAGAGTTCGGGCAGTCGGCGTACTTCGAAGACCCCGAGGGGAACGTCATGGGCCTGTTCCAGCCTAGCATGAGGCCACCTCCATGACTGCACAGGGAGAGGCACGCGAGCCCAGCGTTCCGGCGGGGGAGGAGCTGAGGATCGTCCGAGAGTTCGACGCTCCGCGAGAACTGGTCTGGCGGGCTTGGACTGAGCCGGAGTTGATCAAGCGCTGGTGGGGCCCGGGGCCTTTCACCTCCCCTTTCGCCAGCGTAGACCTGCGTGTTGGCGGGAAATACCTGTTCTGCATGAGGTCGCCCGATGGCAAGGACTACTGGAGCACGGGAGTGTATCGCGAGATAGTCCCGCAGGAGAGAGTCGTCAACACGGACAGCTTCGCGGACGAGAAGGGGAATGTCGTTCCGGCCACGTATTACGGCATGAGCGCAGACTACCCCCTCGAACTGCTAGTCAGGGTGACCTTCAAAGCGAGGGGAGACAAGACCGAGATGACGCTTGTCCACACGGGATTCCCGAGCGCGCCCGAGAGAGACAACGCTCGGGACGGGTGGAGTACTTCCTTGGACAAGCTGGCCGAGGTCTTGACTCAGCTCCGCGGGTCGCCGGATCCAAGGACTTCCCAAGAATAGACGGCGAATGCCGAGGAATCCCGTCTGGTGCTGAAGACAGAAGAAAATGGTTTGGGCCCCCTAAAGAGCCCATTGGTCTTGTCAGGGATCGTCACAGCACCCTGCGCTGACCGAACATCTCATTCAGGAGGCCACGGCAGGTCCATGTACGCATAGCCGTCTACGAGCGGCAGATCGACCGCGTCCACGAACCAGTATCCGGCTGAACCCAGTGTTCCCCACCATGCTCGCACCAGCGGCGACCACCACTCGAGCGCCAGATCGCCGATGGATGCCGACGTGAACTTCAGCTGGAGCGCCGACCCATCGACTGAGAACGCAACAGGTGCCGTCAGCATCGTGGCGTAGTCCAGTGTGAAGGCCGAGTAGCCCGACCCATCGTATCTCAGTGCGATCAGGTACAGCGACACTACCGGATTGACCAGGAAGTTGTACGGCGACGGGTCGATCCACATGGCCCATTCGACCAGCTTGACGCCGTCAGGCAGCGGAGAACCCTCTTCAGGTAGCGCTCCAGCCATCTCCATCCCGAACGTGTAGATGTCCTTCTTCAGCGACAGCGATGTGGACACCAAGTCGAGATATGCGGCCGCGCCCACCGGGTTGCCTCCTTCGTAATACCTCGCAATCCCGCCCGTCTTCATGTCGACACCGAATCCGAGATCCCCCTCGGCATCCTCGACCACCATCGTCAGAGTCCCCGCGGAGACACATCCGGACATCAGCATCAGCCCAGCGACCATCGCGCTCAACAACCCTACCACAACTCCCCTCATTCGCTCCCTCCTTCTGGAACCGCCCTCGGTGCGCTCGTCCCTGAGGCCACCTGGGCGGGACGATTCCTAGCGTCGGCCCGAGGCAAATATCCATGTCAGGTGGGCGCGAGCGGTTGGGACAGTCGGCTGAAATCCGAATGTCCTCACCGGTCTCGACCGTGATTGACAGAACGGACTTCACGGTGCCGATTGCGAGGCTTCCAGGCGGCCGACCGGGACTAGTTCTTCCGGTGCCCAGACCCGGCATCGTGAGTTCTGAAACTCCCGCAGGGCGCAGCCTGGCCTTTCAGCAGGTTTTCGCGCCATGTCTCGTATATGCGTTCGATGTATGCGAAGTTGAGCATCACGGCCACCACGTCCTTGTCCTCGCCGACCTCTCTGACGGCCCTGCGTATCTCGTTGATGTCGTCTGACCAGAACACCCACACAAGGAGGTTCGGGAGGTTGCTGTGTGTCCTGACATACGCGTCCTGGAAGGGATACCTCGAGAGGAGCTTCTTGCCGACCTCGCGCTTGTTGGCACCTTCCCTCATCGTGACCTGCATCAATAGGAACATGTCCCCGCCCGCGGCTAGGTCGGCGGGCAAATGGAACTCGAGCGAGCCCTCGGCCATCATGTCTTCGAGGTGTCGCCTCACCGTCTTCGCTGAGACCCCGAGCAATTTGGCAATCTCCGCTATCGGCCTGCGTGCGTTGTCCTTGAGGGCGGAGATTATCCTGAGGTCCAAAGTGGAAAGCGCACTGGGACGCTGCGTCTGCCTCCGCCTCCCCCCTCCGTCGACCGAGTAGTACGGCATCAGCTCGTCGTCGAGGCAGTAGATGCCGACCGTGGGTTCAGGGAGCTCCGCTGCCTGCTTCACGAACTCGACATAGCCCTCAAGCTCCGAGATGTTCCTCAGGAACCCGACGATGTAGATGTAGTTCCCTCCGCAAACGACTGCGCGCCGGGTCAGCTCGCTCTCTCCGAGCCTGTCCAGGGCCTTCTCGACCGACGCCGTCCTGGATGGTCCTGATATCGCAACCGGGACTGCGTCCAGGTAGGAAACGGATATGCTGGCGACCATCCCTTTGATGACGCCGATCTGCGTCAGGACCTGCATCCGGTGGTGAACGGCCTGCCTCGATATCCCGAGCCTAC
>ERZ1649853.420-NODE-420-length-18158-cov-6.839695_pt1 | contig 18158 bp, 19 predicted proteins | sample MGYA00575353_ERZ1649853 | MGnify/ENA primary metagenome ERZ1649853 (study PRJEB40853, sample SAMN11349654) | freshwater sediment metagenome | isolation source: river sediment | host: Sediment | place: India: Okhla Barrage, New Delhi | collected 2017-02-21 ...
CGCCTAGGACCGGGTGCGTTGCATCACCTTCCCCGAGGCCAGGGCCGTCGGCGGGCGGGTCTTCCGGCACGTGGAGGTCCCCCTGAAGGCGCCGGCGGGCACGGTCCCCCTTCTCCGCGAGGTCTCCCGCTTCCCCTACGTCCCCAGCGACCCCGCCCTCAGGGACAAGCGGTGCTACGAGGTCTACAACATCCAGGTGCAGGGGATCGCCCGGCGCATGCAGTCCACGGGCATCGAGAACCTGGTCATCGGGGTGTCCGGCGGGCTCGACTCCACCCACGCGCTCCTCGTGTGCGCCCGGGCCATGGACGCGCTGGGCCTGCCCAGGAAAAACATCAAGGCCTACACCCTGCCGGGCTTCGCCACGTCGAAAAAGACCTACCGGAACGCGAAAGCCCTCATGGACGCCCTCGGGGTCGAAGCCAACGAGATCGACATCAGGCCCGGCTCCGAAAGGATGATGAAAGACATCGACCACCCCTACGCCACGGGGCGAAACCTCTACGACGTGACCTTCGAGAACGTCCAGGCCGGCCAGAGGACGTCGATCCTCTTCCGGCTCGCGAACTTCCGGGGCGCCCTCGTGGTGGGCACGGGGGACCTGAGCGAGCTGGCGCTGGGCTGGAGCACCTACGGCGTGGGCGACCAGATGTCCCACTACAACGTGAACGCCAGCGTGCCCAAGACCCTCATCCAGTACGTCATCCGCTGGGTTGCGGGGCGCGACCTGTTCGGCCCGGCCGCGTCGAAGGTGCTCCTCGACATCCTCTCCACGGAGATCAGCCCCGAGCTCGTGCCCGGGAAGAAGGGCGACGAGCCCGCCCAGATGACCGAGGCGGTCATCGGCCCCTACGAGCTCCAGGACTTCAACACCTTCTACTTCACCCGCTACGGCTATCTCCCCTCGAAGATCGCCTTCCTCTCCTGGTCCGCCTGGCACGACCGGGCGAAGGGCCCCTGGCCCGACGTGCCCGAGTCCTCGCGCCGCGAGTACGCCCTGGGCGAGATCAAGCGCTGGCTCGAGGTGTTCATCAGGCGCTTCTTCCGGCTCAGCCAGTACAAGAGGTCCTGCATCCCCAACGCCCCCAAGGTGGGCTCCGGCGGCTCGCTCTCGCCCCGGGGCGACTACCGCGCCCCCAGCGACAGCGACGACGCGCCCTGGCTCGACGACCTGAAGAACATCCCCGGCTGACCCCCGTGGCAGAGCCTTTTCCGCCCTCGAGGCGATCTGCGCCTGCCCCGCCCACGGAGGCCCCGCCCACTGAGGAATTGTCTTTCTCCCGGCAATGGGGTATGTATGTCCGCATCGCCACACCATTCCAGGGGGTTGAATGAAATTCACGGAGACCGGCCTCGAGGGCGCATACCTCGTGGAGCCCCCGGTGTTCAGGGACAACCGGGGCTTTTTCACGGAAACCTACAACCGGAAGGTCTTCGCGGACCACGGCATCGCGCCGGATTTCGTGCAGGACAACTACTCCTTCTCCCAGTTCAAAGGCGTGATCCGGGGCCTGCATTTCCAGTACCCCCCCCATGCCCAGGCCAAGCTGGTGATGGTCGTGAGCGGCGCCGTCTTCGACGTCATCGTGGACCTGCGCGCGGGGTCTTCGACCTGCGGCACATGGGTCGGCGTCGAGCTCTCGAGCTCGCCCCTCCGGATGCTCTACGTGCCCCGGGGCTTCGCCCACGGGTTCTGCACCCTCGTGGGAAACACCCACGTGCTGTACAAGGTCGACGCCCCCTACCACCCCGCCTCGGACGGGGGCATCCGCTGGGACGACCCCGGCCTGAACATCGCCTGGCCCGTCGACTCGCCCGTGCTCTCGAAGAAAGACGGCGAGCTGCCCTTCCTCCGGGAGATCTCCCCCGGGTTCTGACCTTTTCCGCCCGCATCCCCCCGCCTGCGCCGGGGTGAAGAGCTCCCGCTTGACTTCGGGGGTGCATTCGTTGTTTTATTGGCCAATGTTTCTCATCGTGTCAGGAGGGCAATCCCCGGGGAGCGCCTTCATCCGGGAGCGGGCTGCGGCGGCCCGGATGGTCATCGCGGCGGACTCCGGCGCCCGGTACTGCCTGGAGGCCGGCGTGACGCCCGACCTCGTGGTGGGGGACATGGACTCTCTGGCCCCCGGCGAGCTCGAAAAGATCCGGGCCGCGGGCGTCGGGGTGAGAGTCCACCCGCCCCTGAAGGACGACACCGACACCCGGCTCGCCCTGGAAGAGGCCATTGCGCTGGGCGCCGGCAGCGTGGAACTCCTCGCCGCCATCGGCGACCGCTTCGACCACAGCCTCGCCAACGTCCATCTCCTCTACTGCGCCCATCTGCGCCGGGTGAACGCCTGCATCCTCTCCCCCGATACCCGCATCTTCCTCGTGGAGGGCAGGGGCGCCCTGCGGGGGGCCAGGGGCGCCACCGTGTCCCTCCTGCCGCTCGGCATGGAGGCTTCGGGGATCACGCTGGAAGGCTTCCAGTGGCCCCTGGAGGAAGCGGCCATGAAGCTCGGGGACCCCTACGGCATCAGCAACGTGGTTCTGTCGGACGAGGCTCTCATCACCGTCCGCCGGGGGGTGCTCATCGTGACCGTCGTGAAGGACGCGCCCTGAGCCGGCACAGAAAGGGTAGTGACAGCGTTCCTTTTATGGTGGTATCCTCTGGCGCAGAAACAGATATTCACGGAGATTTGGAATACAAGGAGGACCGCGTGAAGAAGCTCGTGATCGTTTTCGTGATTCTTGCCTGCGCAGGGTTTGCCGGGTGCTCGAAGCCCGGCGGCGAGGCGAAGCAGGGCAACCTCGGCTCCGATGTGGTCGCCCAGGTGGGCGACCAGAAGATCACGTCCGGCGATATAGAAGAGATCCTTTCCCACATCCCGCCCCAGTACCGGACGCGGTACTCCTCCCGGCAGGGCCGGCGTGAGATCGTCGAGGGTCTGGTGGAGATCAAAATGCTCGCCTACGAGGCGAAAAACCGCGGGCTGGACAAGAAGGACAGCGTGCGCATGAAGATCAGCTACCTCACGGACCAGACCCTGGCCAAGGAGCTGGAGAACGAGCTGAAGAAAAACTACCAGGTGAGCGACGCCGACATCCAGAAATATTACCAGGAGCACCAGGAGAAGTACGTGACTCCCGAGCGCATCAAGGCAAGCCACATCCTCGTGGACAGCCAGGCCAAGGCCGACGCCGTCCTCGCCCAGTACAGAAAGGGGGCGAACTTCGAGAGCCTGGCCAGGCAGAACTCCAAGGACTCCAGCGCTTCCCGGGGCGGTGACCTGGGGTGGTTCGGCAAGGGGCGGATGGACCCGGCCTTCGAGAAGGCGGCATGGGCCCTCAAGAAGGGTGAGGTGAGCGGCCCGGTGAAGACCCCGATGGGCTACCACATCATCAGGCTCGACGACCGCAGGGAGAGCGTGGCCAGGGCCATGGACCAGCTCAAGCGGCCCATCGAGCGGGCCATCCAGCGGGAGCGCATGGAAAAGGAAATGACGGCGCTGAAGGACAGCATCAAGAAGAAGGCCACCGTCTCGATCAACGACGGGTATTTCAAGAAGTTCAAGGACGAGCCGCAGCCGGCGACCCCCCAGATGGGTGCGCCGGGCATGCCCGGCCCGGGCAGGCGCGGCCCCGCCGCCCCGAAGTTCGGGCCCGGTCCCGGACCCGCCGCGGGCGGCGCCCCGTTGCCGGCGGCCCCCGGGAAATAAGGGGGCACGGCGTGCCACTCTACACCTGGAGCGGTTACACCGAAAAAGGCAAGGCCACCCAGGGCATGATGGACGCGGCGTCCGTCAGGGAGGCCAAGCTCAAGCTGCGCTCCCAGGGGGTGTTCGTCTCGGAGATCGCTGAGGAGAGCTCGTCCCAGGCCCCCATCGTGCGGGACATCTCCCTCAAGCGGTTCCTGGGCAGGGTGAAGTTCGAGGACCTCACGGTCATGACGCGCCAGCTCTCCACCCTCGTCGGGGCCTCCATCCCCCTGGTGGAGTCCCTGGGCGCCCTGTACGAGCAGACCGAGGCCTCCACCATGAAGAAGACCATCGCCCAGGTGCGCGACGCGGTGAACGAGGGCCTCTCCTTCGCCGACGCCCTGGCCCAGCACCGGAGGATCTTCTCCGACCTGTACGTGAACATGGTCCGCTCGGGCGAGGCCAGCGGCGCGCTCGACGTGGTCCTCCTGAGGCTCGCCGAGTTCCTCGAGGGGCAGCACCGCCTGCGCTCCAAGGTGGGCGCGGCCCTGATCTATCCCCTGGTCCTGCTGGGGGTCTCCGGCGTGGTGCTCTTCTACCTGCTCACCGCGGTGGTGCCCAAGGTCGTGGGCATGTTCGAGAGCATGGGGCAGAAGCTGCCCCTGCCCACCCGCATCCTCATCGGTGTGAGCGACTTTCTGGGCTGGACGTGGTGGATCATCGCCGTCGCGGTGATCGCAGCCGCCATCCTGTTCGCCCGGTGGAGGAGGACTCCGGCCGGGGCCATGTCCTTCGACACGTTCAGGCTGAAGGTGCCCGTCTACGGGGCCATCTACCGGAAGATCTCGGTGGCCCGCTTCGCCCGCACGCTCGGCACCCTGCTCACCTCGGGGGTGCCCATCGTGGAGTCCCTGCGCATCGTGAAAACCGTGGTGCAGAACAAGGTCATGGAGCGGTGCATAGAGGAGTCCACGGGCGAGGTCATCGAGGGGTCGAGCATCGCGGCGCCCCTGAAAAGGTCCGGGGTGTTCCCGCCCATCATCATCCACATGATTTCCACGGGCGAACGGAGCGGAACCCTCGAAGAGATGCTCATCAAAGCCGCGGACGCCTACGAGGAGGACGTGGAGACCGCCGTGGCGGGTCTCGCGTCGGTGCTCGAGCCGTTCATGATCGTGATCATGGGCATGATCGTGGGCTCCATCGTGCTGGCCATCCTCATGCCCATGCTCGAGATGAGCACGATAGTTCGTTGAAAACGGAGGACATGAACATGCGGAACAAAGGGTTCACCCTGCTCGAACTCCTGGTCGTCGTCGTCATCCTCGGGATCCTGGCCACCTTCGTGGGCTCCCGGATCATGGGCAAGCCCGAGGAGGCCCGCCAGACCCAGGCCAGAATACAGATCCAGGCCCTCGAGAACGCGCTGAACATGTACCGGCTCGACAACAGCGAGTACCCCGGCACGGAGCAGGGCCTCAACGCCCTGGTGGAAAAGCCCGCGGTGGGGAACATCCCCGCGAAGTGGCGGGAAGGCGGCTACCTCGACAAGCCCCGGGTGCCCAAGGACCCCTGGGGCAACGACTTCGTCTACCTGAACCCGGGCATGAAGAACACCAACGGGATCGACCTGTTTTCCTACGGGGCCGACGGCCAGGCCGGGGGGGAAGGCAAAGATGCTGACATCGGGAACTGGGAGAATGAGGGAGAAGCCCCCCAGAAGCAGTAGCGGCTTCACCCTCATCGAGCTCCTTGTGGTCGTCGTGATCCTGGGAATCACCCTGGGATACGTGGGCCCCAGGCTGTATGCCGGGCTGTCCTCCTCCAGCCTCGACCGGGCGGCGCGGGACATCCTCACCATGGTCCAGTATGCCAGGTCGAGCGCGGTGACGAAGCACAAACCCTTTTACGTCCGCTTCGACATCGCGCACGCGAAGTTCGGCATGTACGCGAAGCCGGAGACCTCCGGCGAGATCGAGCTCGAAAAGGAGAAGGACCTCCCCGCCGGGGTCACGTTCAAGAGCGTCAAGAGCCCCTACCAGAACGAGAAGCTCGACGGCCAGGCCGACATCCTCATCACCCCCGAGGGGGTGGTGGAGCAGGGGATCGTCTACCTCGACGGCGGCGGGGGGACCGTGCACACCCTCGTGATCAAGCCATTTTCCGGCAGGATCAAGGCCTTCGACCACTATGTCGAGGTGTTCCGTGAAAACGGATGAGGGGTTCACCCTCCTCGAGGTGCTCATCGCCGTGGCGATCCTGGGCATCACCTTCGTCTGGCTCATCTCCGCCACGAACCAGGCCATCGACATGGCCACGCGGTCGAAGGTCATCACCACCTCGACGCTGCTCGCCCAGAAGCGCATCGCGGACGTGCTGTCGGACGAGACCACGCGGGCCCAGGGCACCGGCCAGGGGGATTTCGGGGAGGACTACCAGGGGTACACGTATGACGAGACGGTGGAAGAGACCCAGCTTCAGGGCTTCTACCGGTACCGGCTCACCGTGAGGTGGGGAGAGAAGAACGGCCTTGAGAACGTGTTCACGACATTCATCACCCCCCGGCAGTGAGGGGGGCTTCACCCTCATCGAGGTGCTCATGGCCATCTTCATCGGGGCCATCGTGGTGGGGATCGTGAACACCGCGTTCTTCCGCTCCCACAACTCCATGGAGATCGTGAGCGAGCAGCGGGAAACCTACGAGATGGTCCGGATGGTGATGGACCGCATGGTCAAGGACCTCACCTGCTCCTACGTGCCGTCCCCCGTGCCGGGGCAGGACGCCCGGGCGATGTCCGAAGACGAGATCTCCCTGTACCGATTCGTGGGCAGGGACGACGCCGCCCAGGACATCGCCATCGATTCGATCCATCTGACCACGGCCACGGACCTGGGGCTCCCCGGCAGCAGGGGGGGCATCGGCGAGGTGGGGTACTATCTCAAGGAGATGGACGGGAAAAAGGACCGCTACGTGCTCATCAGGTCCGAGGACCGCGTGCCCCACTACGGCGTGAGCGAGCGCCCCAGGGAGATGGAGATGGCCGAGAACGTCGTGTCCCTGAACGTCAGGTACACCGGCGAAGACGACAGGCAGCGGGACGACTGGGACCTCTCCAAGGACCTCACCCTGCCCACGGAGGTGGAGGTGACGGTGGCCTTCGACCTGGGCGGCAAGCCCGTGAGCTTCACCGGCGTGGCCTTCCTGCCCCTGTCGGGCATCAGGCTCCAGAAGAAGGCCGAGGGGACGGTGCCATGATGGGGCGCCCGAGGCTTCTGACCGGGGACAGGCGGGGCGTGGTGCTCCTCCTGGTGCTCGCCACCATCGCCCTCTTCACGGTCATGGTGGTGAACTTCAGCGCCGACGAGGGCCTCGACATGCAGCTCGCCTACAATTTCCGCGACTCGGTGCAGGCCCAGTACGTGGCGCGCTCCGGGGTGGAGGCCGCCGTCGCACTGCTGAAGAAGGACGACACGGCCTACGACGCCGAGGACGAGGACTGGGGCGACTTCGGCCAGTACGCCATGGGGGCGGCCCAGTACCTGGACAACCAGACCATCAGCGGGTCCATCACGGACGAGAGCGGCAGGTTCGACCTGAACTGCCTGGGCAAGGCCGAAGGGCTGTCCCTCTGGATCGAACAGTTCGTGAACCTGGTCCTCCTGCTGGAGATCGACACGGAGGTCGACCCGCGGGAGCTGGCCTACGCCCTGAGGGACTGGATCGACGAGGACGACGACGACGGCGGCAACGGGGCCGAGGAGCGGTACTACCAGTCCCTGGAAAACCCCTACCACTGCAAGAACGGCCCCCTGGACTGCCCCGAGGAAATCCTGCTTGTGAAAGGCATGAAACCGGAATACTATTACGGCACGGATCACTACAAGGGGCTCAGGGACTACGTGGCCGTGGGGACGGGGGGCAGGATCAACGTGAACACCGCGTCCGAGGCCGTGCTCAGGAGCGTGTCCAAGGCCATGGACAACGACGGGGTCATCAAGGCCGTTCAGGACGGCAGGCCCTGGAAGGTGAACCAGGGCGACTGGGCGGCCGCGCTCGGGGTCACGGCGTCCGGCGACGAGAGGGAATGGATCAAGAAGGTCCTGACCAACACCACCGAGGTGTTCCGGGCGGACATGAAGGGCTCCCTGCCCTCGGGTGCGCAGATGAATGTCATGGCGATTCTTCAGCGGGTTCAGAGCGACGTAAAAATAGTGTATTACAAGATTTACTGACGCAAGGCTGGTGGTGGAGAATGGCAAGATACTCGGTGGGGATATGCTGGGACAACGTTTCCCTGAGGGCATGCCTGGTCAAGGCGGGGGCTGCGGACCACGCCGTGGAGAGGATCGTGGGCATGGTCAGGGACTACGACGAGGCCTATGTCCCCAGGAAAAGCATAGCGGATGAGCTCGGCGCCCTCCTGAAAGAGGCGCTCACCGAGCCCATGGACACGTTCGTGGTCGCCCTCCCCGAGCGGGAGACCATGCACAGGACCCTGACGAGGCCCTTCGGCGACCGCAGGAAGATCGCGCTCACCATCACGCCCGAGGTGGAGACGCTCCTGCCCGTGGCCGACGGGGACATCCTCGTGGACCACGTGCTTTTAGGCAGGGACGAGGCGGGGCTCCACCGGGTCGGGACGGTTTCGGCCACGCACAAGGGGGTGGGTAAGCTCGTGGCCGACCTCAACGCCGCGGGCGTCGACCCGGAGATCGTGGACTCGCCGCAGTCGGCCCTCCTGGCCGGCGCGCGCAACGTGTTCAGGCTCAAGGACGAGACCACGACCCTGATCCTCCACATGGGCTGGCAGGAGACGTCGCTGGCGGTCCTCGAGGGCAGCGAGGCGCGGCACATCGGCTCCTTCCCCTACGGGTTCGAGAAGATCGCGCTGGCCGTGTTCAAAGGCAAGGCCGTACCCCCCGCCCAGCTGGGGAACACCCTCAGGCAGGGCGTGAGTGCGGGCGCCCTCCTCGACCCCTGGGTGCGCGAGGTGCTCATCACGCTTTCCCGCCTGGGCGCCGGCGGCTTCGAGCACTTCCTGGTTCCCGCGGGGTACGCCCGCTTCATCCGCGACCTCCCGGAGCGGTTCAGCCGGGCGGCGGACCTCCCGCAGGACCTGCCCGAGGCGGGGAGCGCCCAGCGGGGCGCGGAGACCGGCGAACTCCTGGAGAACTTCCTGCCCGTGTCCCTGGCCTACCGCGGCGTGGACCGGCAGGACGGGGTGAACTTCCGGAAGAAGGACCTCTCGTACAGCAAGAAGATCGAGTGGATCAAGGGCTACACCGGCACCTGGACCAAGGTCGCGGCGGCGCTCGCCCTCCTGTGGCTCGTGGGGCTGGGCCTGAACCTCTCCCTGAACGCCCGGGTGAGCCACCAGCTCACCGGCCACATCCGCCAGGAGTTCAGCGCGGTCATGCCCCCCGGGACGCCCATGGTGGAGCCGGTCAGGCAGATGGAGCAGCACCTGTCCCGGCTCGCCCCGGGCAGCGCGAGCAGCCCTTCCGGCAGGGGGGCCACCCCCCTGGAGATCCTGCGGGACCTCTCCGTGGTCATCCCCGGGGACATCGACGTGCTCGTGGACTCCGTCTCCATCGACGGCGAGGCCGTGACGCTCACGGGCTCCACGAGCTCCTACGACAACGTGGAAAAGATGAAGGCCGGCCTGTCGTCGCTGCCCTATGCAGGTGAAGTGAAGATCGTGTCCGCGAACGTGGACAAGAACGACCAGCGGATAAGGTTGAAACTGGCATGCAGCAGAAAATAAAGCAGAAGATCCAGCAGGCGGCCCAGTATCTCCAGGGCCTCACGAAGCGCGAGAAGATCGTGCTCGCGGGCCTGGGCGCCCTCCTGGCAGTGTTCGTCGTCATGGGCGGGATCGTGTCCCCGGTGATGAGCTTCCAGGCGAAGCTCGAGAAGTCCGTGGCAACCGGCGACGAAAAGCTCCGCAAGGTCTACGAGCTTTCGGCCCGGATCCGGGAGGCCCAGGAAAAGGTGAGGAGCGGGGCCCTTTCCCAGCCCCGGAACGTCACCCTCTTCGGGCTCGTCGAGGAGCTGGCGTCAAGGCTCAGGGTGAACGACCGCATCGAGTACATGAAGCCCGTGGTGGACCCCGCGGACGCCGCGCGGGAAGTGGTGGAGCTCAAGATACGCTCGGTGTACCAGGAAGACCTGATCAACCTCCTCTACGACATCGAGCATTCCCCCTATTCCATGGGCGTGAAACGACTGGACATCAAGAGGGTGGACAAGGACAGCAATCTCGACGTGACGATCCAGGTGGTGCGCTATGGCTGAGGCCAAGAGGGGGACGCCCTTCCTGGAGAAAGCGGCCGTGGCCGCCTTCGGCATCGTCTGCCTGGTCGTTTTCATCTGCATCAGGTTCCCCTACGGGAACTTCAGGGGGTACCTGGAGCAGGCCATCGGCGAGAAGATCGGCAGGCCGGTGGTGCTGGGCCCCATCCACCCCCACTTCCCCCTCGGCATCCGGGTGAGCGGCGTGAGCGTCGAAGGGACCGAGCGGGTGAAAGACCTCATCCTGAGGCCCCACGTCCTGTCCCCGCTGACGGGGAAGGTCGGTATGGACGTCAAGGCCCTGCTCCCCGCCGGGAGCCTCACGTGCTCCTTCGACAAACCCATGGGCAGCCTCCGGACCTCGATGAAGGCCAGGGTGCAAATGGAAAACTTCGATTCGTCCCTCATCCACGTCCTTTTCAGCACGAAGATGGAGCCCAGGGGCGCCATCACCGGCTCCATCGACCTCGCGGGGCCGTCCCCGTCCCTCGAGGCGCTGGGCGGCAGCGCCAGCATCGTGTGGAAGGACGGCTTCATCCCGCTGTCTGAGTCCCAGCTCCCCTTCGACGGACTCACGTTTGCCACCATGGTCATGGACTCGCGCATCGAGCGGGGCATGGTCACCCTGGACAAGATGGAGCTGAAAGGGGACATGTCCGGCGTGGTGAGGGGGTCGGTGTGGATGATGGACCCCGCCGGGCGTTCGCGCCTGAACCTCACGGGCGAGCTCACGCTGGCCCAGGCGCTGTCGTCGGCCATGGCCGCGGCGCCCCGGGGGGCCCTGAAGTTCAGTTTGAGGGGCACCCTGGACAGGCCCAGGTTCCGCATCCTCGGGTCTCCGTGACCGGACCCGTGATGATATATTCATGAGGCAGGGTCGCTTTTCCGAAGAAAATGAATGCATAAGGTGGTGCCATGACTGAGCGAGGAATCTTGAAGAAAACGTTCCCCGAGGCCATACGGATTTCCTGGGAAGAAGTCGAGGACATCCTCTGGGAGCTCTTCGTCGCCATGAGAAAGTCGGGGTACAGCCCCGACGTGGTGATCGGCGTGGCGCGCGGGGGGCTCGCTCCGGCGCGCATCCTCGCGGACTACCTCAAGAACAAGTACGTGTGCACCTTCCAGATGGGCCACTGGGGCGATGGCAAGAACCTGAGCGACAAGCCCAAGATCGTATTCCCCCTGCCCGAGGTCGACCTGTCCCACCGGGAGGTCCTGGTGGTGGACGACGTCTCGGACGAGGGCGGGACCATGGAAGAGGTGGTCAACTACCTCAGGGACAAGGTGGGAGGCATCAGGACCGCGGTGGTCATCGACAAGGACATCACGAGGTTCAAGCCCGACTTCTGCGGGAGGGTGCTCAAGGAGTGGGGGTGGATCCTGTTCCCCTGGTCGAAGCACGAAGACCTCCTCTCGTTCACGGAAAAGGTCCTCCAGATCACGGGGGGCGTCACCATCGAAGACATCGTCTGCATCCTCGAGGAGTCCCTGTCGGTGGAGATCGTGACCAGCGAGGTCGAGAAGGTGCTTCTGGACATGAAGCTGGCCGGAGAGGTCACTGAGGACGAGAACAAGGTATGGAGCTTGATCTAGCGAGGCTGGAGGACGTCCTCTCGCCTTACATTGTCCTGAGGAAAAGCGATGACCTCGTGCACGTGAGCCAGCCGCTGCTCGCCAGGACGGGGTGCGCGAAGGAGAACCTCCGGTCGCTCCTGGAGTCCCGCGTCGCCCTGCTCGACACTTTCGGCACTGGCCGCGAGACCGTCTCCCTGCCCACGGACAAAGGCAAGGGGGACTTTTCAGGCTCCTACACCTGCACGGCCTTCGACGGCACGGAGATCTTCGCCTTCTCGGAAAAGGCAAACGGCTCCGCAGGCCACGACCAGTTCCTCCCCGAGGTCCTCGTCACCATGTCCCTTTTTTCCACCGGCGCCTGCCTCATTGTGGGCAAGGGGCACGTCATCCACACGAACGAAGGCTTCTCGAACCTCGTGAACACCCCGGTCCAGGACATCGTCGGCCGGCAGGTGATCTCGTTCATCTCCCGGCAGAGCAGGGAGGAGTTCATCAGGGCCTGCGGGCAGTCGTTCGGGGACCCGGACAGGATCGCCCAGCCCATCGAGATCATGCTCACCTCGAGCTCGGGCAGACGGGTCTTCGTCTCCATGATCGGCGGGTGGTTCAAGGACCGGGACATGGACTACCTCTGGATGGTCATGAGCGACATCACGGAAAACAGGGGGCTGCGGAAGAGGCTCAAGGACGAGGAGCAGAAGTTTTCCGACCTCTATGACCTCTCGCCAATCGGGCTTCTGTACGTGAGCCCCAGGGGGGTCGTCACGAGCTGCAACGAGTTCGTCTGCAAGCTCATGGGCTACGGCAAGGAGGAGATCAACGGGTCGTCCTTCACGAAGTTCGTGGTGCCCCGCGAGGAGGAGCGGCTGCGGGAGGAGTTCCGGGCGCTTTTCCGGGAGGGCAGCTCCATGCACCGGCGCGAGTGCATGCTCCGGACCAAGAACGGCGACGACATCACCATCGAGTACAACGTCAAGGTCATCACCCGGAAGAACCGCAGCGTCCAGGCGCTCATGGTGTTCTCCGACGTCACGGACAAGAAGGGTCTCGAGATGGAGCTCCTGGAGAAGAACGCCGAGATGGAAAAGACCCTCTGGGAGATGGCCGAGGTCAAGGACGCCCTGGAGGCCAGGGCAGGGGAGCTCAACCGGGCCACCGAGGAGCTCAAGGTCCTCAACGAGAAGCTCAACCAGCTCTCCATCACCGACGGCCTCACCCAGATCTTCAACCACCGGCATTTCCAGGACCGCCTGAGCGAAGAGGTGGAGCGCGTCCACCGGAGCAAGGGCGGGGTCCTGTCCCTGCTCATCCTGGACATCGACGACTTCAAGCACTTCAACGACACCTACGGCCACCAGTGCGGCGACATCGTGCTCAAGCAGCTGGCCGGGATCCTCAAGGGCACCGTCCGCGCCGTGGACATCATCGCCCGCTACGGCGGCGAGGAGTTCGCCGTCATCCTGCCCGACACGGAAACCCCGGGCGCGGCCCTCGTGGGCGAGAGGATCTGCCAGTCCGTCAGGTCGACCCCGTTCTCCTTCGGCGACGGCACCTCGGTGAAGGTGACGGTCTCCATCGGCGTGGGCAGCATCACCCAGGGTCACGGCGAGAAGTCCGAGCTCATCCGGAAGGCCGACAACGCCCTATACGCCGCCAAGGCCAAGTGGAAGGACCGGGTCGAGGTATGGGAAGAAGAAGCCTGAGCATTTCCTTCGACCTCGACGGCACCCTCACCACCACCTCCTTCGCCGACAGCGTCTGGCTCGAAGGCCTCCCCCGTCTCCTCGCAGAAAAAAGCGGCATGAGCTTCGAATCTGCCCGGCAAACCTGCATCGAGGCGTATGCGGGCGTGGGGGAAGACTCCCTGCTCTGGTACCGGCTCCCCCACTGGCTGGGGCATTTCGGCCTTGAGGGCGTGGACGGAAACAGCTTTATCGAGGGGTTCTCCTCGAGGGTCGAGCTCTTCGACGATGTGCTGCCCGTGCTGGAAGCCTTAAGGGAAGAGGGCCACGACCTCATCCTGTTCTCCAACGCGGCCCGGCCTTTCCTGAACGTGGAGGTCGCCCGGTGCGCCCTTGAGCCGTACTTCGCCGCCATCATCTCGGTGAGCGACGACTGGGGCCTGGTGAAATCCGACCCCCGGGCCTTCCTGAAGCTCAAATCCCTGGCGGGCCCTGACCTCGTCCACGTGGGCGACCACCCCAGGTTCGACTGCCAGGTCCCCCGGAGCCTGGGAATCCCTGCCTACCTCGTCTCCCGCGACCACCGGCCCCGCCCGGAAGGAGCACTGGCCAGCCTCCACGAATTCCTGCGGCTCATGCGCTCCGCTTCTGTCCCCGGGCCGGGGCGGACCAATCCCCAGCTCTAACCCGAAACATTTCCAGGAACAGTTGCCGGCAACCTCCGGGAGGCTCGCTCCAGCCGCCGGGGGCGTGTGCCGAACTGATGCCGGGTGCATCACCCGGTCCGGCCCCCCATTCTTTGAGCCCCGGGAAAGAATTTCTTCCGGGCCTGCAATTTTTACCCGGCGTCCGAGGGTCACCGGCGGAGCCGGGCAAGGCCAGGCCTGGATGCGGGGCGCCTGGCACCGCGGTTGCTTTTCTTCTCGTGACCGAAAATCTGGAGGTGTGTATGGCATTGCCGTTGTTGAACATGCTGAGCCTGGTGTCGAGCGCCGCGAACGCGGTGCAGAAGGTTTTTTCCCGGGGAAACCAGGGCGCCTTCGACGCGGAGCTGGCAGCGGTGATGAAAGGCGATGCGGGAAGCGGCACCCCTCTTTCGAAAGCGGTGACCGAAAAAGGGGAGATCGATGACGAGTCGTTGAAGAGCCTCCTGGGCACCCCCTCGGGCTTCCTCCTCTTCCAGTTCACGGCGGCATTGAGCGAGATGGGGATCTCTGCCCCCGACGCCAGGCTTCTCCTCGGCGGGAACGGGGCACAGATCTCCGATGGCGGGCTCGCAACTCTCCTCGGACGGTCGGGCCTGCCGGAGAGCGAAGTCCGATCGATCCTCTCGAACCCGGAGCTCAGGGACGGGATCAAGGCCTCCTTAAGCGAATCCTTCAAGAGAGCCATCGAGGCCCAGGCGAGCCGGGATGGCATCGACCCCGCTTCCCTGCTCGAGTTCGCCACCTCCGACCAGGCTCCCATCGACTCGATCCTCCTGAAGCTCAAAGCCGCGGCCGCGCCGGAACAGGCCACCGCCGGTGAAGGGCTGGAGGCCCTGCCGGCGCCTTCCGGGCAGACCGCCCAGGCCTCTCCGGCGGATTCCGCGACGCCGTCCGGCCCCCTGGTGAAGCTCACCTTTGGCCTCATCCAGAGCAGCGTGTCCCACACCGTAAGCGAGATCAGGACCATGGTCGGCCAGATCCTCAAGAACGCAGGCGTCAGGACGCTAACGGCCTCGAACACGACCGGGTCCGCCTCTGCCGGCCCCGGGACCGAAGCGGGTGTGGCCAGGATGATCGACACCGCCCGGGACGCCTTCGGGATCTCCGAAGACGAGCTTCGGCCTCTCTTTTTCGAGACCGACCCGGCCCGCAGGCAGGAGGCGGTGGAGCAGGTCACGGCCAAGGTGGGCGCCTTTCTGAAAACCCGGGAGGGCACACCCCTGGGCCCGGAGGTCCTGCACGCGCTCTCCTTTATGAAGAAGGCCATGAGCGAAACCGAGTTCGCGGGCATCACCAATGCGCTGAGCCTGTGGAACGCCGGCCAGTCCGTGCCCGACCCGGGCATGCCCGTCAACAGGGAGATGTATGCGTCCCTGGCCCGGGCGTTGGGCTCCCGGGACCCTGCGGGCCAGTTCGAGGCCCAGATGAAGCAGGTGGTGGACCAGCTCAGGCAGGCCGTACCGTCCCAGGCGAACGGGACGGGCTCCCAGGTGACCCTCAAGCTCAACCCCCCCATGCTCGGCCAGGTGGACGTGAGCATGACCATGGCGGACGGGCAGCTCCAGGCGACCTTCAAGACTGACCAGCTGGTCACCCGCGACATGCTCGTCCAGAACATGAGCATCCTCAAGGACGCCCTGGCGGACCAGGGGATCAGGGCGACCCAGTTCTCGGTGTCCATGAACCTCGACTCCCGGGGCCAGCAGGGCGACGCCTACCTGCCGTGGACAGGGCCGGAAGGGGGAAGCCGCGGGTTCGGCCACCAGGGACGGGGCCGGGAAAATGCGGGCCGGGCCTTCCGGGAGGAAGAAAGCTCGGCCTACACACAGGCAAGCTATCCGGGCGCGGTCATAAGGGGCCTGGATTTCTTCGCCTGATCAGAGAGTGACAGGAGGACAATGACATGACAGTGGGAATGGACGCCATCCTGGCGAACCAGACTTCGGCGAACACCGCGACGGCTGCGAACTCGAAATCGGACACCGTGGACGTTGCGGACTTCTACAACCTGCTCATCAAGCAGCTCCAGTACCAGGACCCCATGAACCCGGTGGAGAACACCGAGTTCACGGCCCAGCTCGCCCAATTTTCCCAGCTGCAGGCGATCACGGACATGAAGACCGGCATGGACACGCTCACCCAGCTGCAGGCGTCCACCAACAACCTCACGGCCCTGACGCTCATCGGCAAGCAGGTGGTGGCCCGGGGCAACAGCGTGACTTACTCCGGCACGGGCGAAAACCTCGACTTCACCCTGGGCGACGCGGCGTCGAAGGTCACGGTGAAGATCTACAACGGCAACGGCAGCCTCGTCAGGACGGACGAGCTGTCCTCCGTCGCCGCGGGCGATGCGCAGTATGCCTGGGACGGCAGGGACGAAGAGGGCAACACCGTGAGCCGGGGGAAGTACTACTTCACCGTGAGCGCCACGGACGTCCAGGGAAGCGAGGTCAACGTCACCACCTACGCGAAGGGCGAGGTGACGGGGGTGAAGTACGAAAACGGGAACACATATCTGACCATCGGAAACAAGGACGTGTCCCTGGCGGATATCCAGAAGATAGAACAATAAGAAGGAGGCTCACATGGGTATTTCCAGCTCTTTGTTTTCAGGGATCAGCGGACTTTCCACCAACGGCAACGCCATGAGCGTCATCGGCGACAACATCGCCAACGTGAACACCATCGGCTTCAAGTCGAGCAGGACCACGTTCGAGGACGTGCTCTCCCAGTCGGTCTCCACCGCGTCCGGGTCGGCCCAGATCGGGCGCGGCACCACGCTTTCCGACGTGGACACCCTGTTCCAGCAGGGGTCCTTCGAGTCCACCTCCAACGCGACCGACCTGGCCATCGGCGGCAACGGGTTCTTCATGGTGTCCCCCAAGACGAGCGAGACGAACTACTTCACCCGCGCCGGCCAGTTCCGCTTCGACGCGGACGGCTTCTTCGTCAACCCGACCGGCTACGTGGCCCAGGGGTGGGCGCTCGACGACCAGGGCAACGACACCGGCACCCTGGTGGACATCGTGCTCAACGACTTCACCTCGGCGCCGCAGCCCACGAACGCGGTCACCGCCGTCACCAACCTCAATTCCCAGGACAACTCCAACTCCACCAGCCTCTTCGGGACCTGGAACGCGACGAACACGGAGCCCATCGGCGATTCGAGCTACGGGTACCAGACCGCCATCCGGCTCTACGACTCCCTGGGCAACTCCCACGACGTCACCGTCTACTACGACAAGATGAGCACGGCCAGCGAGTACTACGACGCCTCGGGCACCCAGGACGTGGACAACATGTGGGAGTACATCGTGTCCAGCAACCCGACCGAAGACATGCGGGCGGACTTTTCCGGCGAGAACGCCCAGGGCGTCCTCATGCGGGGCACGCTGACCTACAACTCCTCTTCGGGCGCCCTGTCCGACATGTCCTCGTACGTCTACGCCAACAACGGCGGCGACCCGGACCTGGCGGCCAACTGGGTCCCGGCCACCTTCTCCACCGACGGCTATCCCCAGGCCACCGCCCAGTTCGTGCCCGGCGTGGACCAGACCGTGCAGCTCCAGTTCGGCATCCGGAACACCGGCACGGCCTGGACAGCGGGCGGCGCCGCCAACGTGGGGGCCGTCGCCGGGGGCGCGCTGGGCTCCATGCTCGCCACCTCGGAACCCCAGGCGCTGACCTCCACCCAGTACGCGTCATCCTCCACCACGGTGTACCAGACCCAGGACGGCTATGGCACGGGCTTCCTCGAGAACGTGTCCGTGGACACCGACGGGGTCATGGTGGGCCACTACAGCAACGGGCAGATCCTGTACCTCTACCGGGTGGGCCTCGCCAAGTTCAACAACTCCCAGGCGCTCAACAAGGTGGGAGGCAACCTCTGGTCCGCCACCCGCGACTCGGGCGACGCCATCACCGGCCACCCCGGAGAGAACGGCCTCGGCAGCATCTCCCCGAACTCCCTGGAGCAGTCCAACGTGGACATCGCCACCGAGTTCGTGAAGATGATCACCACCCAGCGCGGCTACCAGGCCAACTCGAGGATCATCACCACCACCGACGAGATGCTCCAGGAGCTCATCAACCTGAAACGGTAAGGACTGAACCCTGAAAAAAGCCTTCTTCGCAGAGCACCCGGGCGCCTCACGGCACCCGGGTGCCTTTCAGCGTCAAAATAATGACCGCCTTTCCCGGGGCGGGACCCTTCGCCATACCATAT
>ERZ1649853.421-NODE-421-length-18151-cov-5.586870_pt1 | contig 18151 bp, 18 predicted proteins | sample MGYA00575353_ERZ1649853 | MGnify/ENA primary metagenome ERZ1649853 (study PRJEB40853, sample SAMN11349654) | freshwater sediment metagenome | isolation source: river sediment | host: Sediment | place: India: Okhla Barrage, New Delhi | collected 2017-02-21 ...
AATAACAGGGATTGAAGAAATGGTAAAACCATAAATGATGGTTGATATATACAAACCGCATATTAGTGGGGTCACCAACTATGTTGAATTGAATAAACGGTTTCTGGAAATAGCTGGACATGAGGTCTATGTTTTTACATTCGGGAATGAAAACCATCCAGATGATGAAAAAAATGTTGTTCGTACTCCAGGATTACCATACAAAGATACTGGATTACAATTTAATGTGACCTACAACAAGCGTACTCGCCAGTTGTTGTATACCATGGATGTCGTCCATGTCCATCATCCTTTCTTGAGTGGCACTCTGGCCTTACGTTATTGTCATACACGCAACATACCAATCGTTTTTACAAACCACACTCGTTATGATCTATATGCTCAGGCTTATTTGCCGATGCTTCCAGACACGGTCGGCGAGGCAGCGATGAAAACATATCTTCCCCCTTTCTGCCGTGCTTGCGATCTGGTTATCTCACCTTCACAGGGTATGGCAGAGGTACTTAGACGGTTTGGGGTTGACGCTGATATAACAGTGGTGCCAAATGGTGTGGAACTATCGCGTTTTTTGGCTCCCGTAACTCCAATCAATCGGGGAGAACTAGGTATACCGGATAATAAAATAGTATTAGCTTATATTGGGCGCATCGCAGTCGAGAAAAATTTAGCCTTTTTACTACGGTCTTTTAATGGTGTTGCTGAAGCATATCCAGAAGTACACTTACTCATCGTTGGAAGCGGACCTGAGCTAGAAAATATCCAAGGACAGGCTTCAAATCTTAGCCAAGGTCAACGAATACACTTCACCGGCTTCGTGCCTTACGAACGGCTTCCCGAGTACCTTTCAGTCGCTGATGCATTCGTCACATCGTCAGTAAGTGAGGTCCATCCTTTATCCGTGATTGAGGCCATGGCCTCTGGGCTTCCAGTGTTAGGGATAACATCTCCGGGGGTCGAAGACACAGTTGAGGATGGCAAAACCGGATTTTTATCATCCAATGATCTGGCAGCTTTTACCGCAAAAATGGTCAGGATAGCAACCGAACACAAGCTCCGTAAAACGATGGGACAGAACGCAAGACAAGCATCTAAGATCTATGATATCCGGCTGACATCCGAAATTATGCTTGGGCACTATCAGCGCTTATTTGACCAGGCATCAGAGTATCATCGTGGTCTGCGCTATCGAATTCTGCGATTAGTGGATAAATGGAGATGACATCAACCTCGCGCCAATGTCTTGGAAAATGGGGAGAGGAGGCAGCTGCCCACTATCTGACCGCCGGTGGATATCAGATTCTTGACAGAAATCATCGCACGCCTTACGGTGAAATAGACATTATTTCGCGTCTAGAAAACACCATTGTGTTTGTTGAGGTAAAGACACGTGCTTCCGATTATTTCGGTTTACCTGAGATTTCAGTCACAACCCGCAAAAAGCAGCACATGGTCCAATCGGCTCAATACTATATTCAACACCATCCCACGCCTGCTTGTCTCTGGCGCATTGATGTCATTGCCATACAACGCCAAGCAGGACGAGAAACACCATCGATTATGCATTTTAAAAATGTAATCGCCTAACTTGAGACCGGCAGACTGATGTTAACATCCTTTACGCTACCTCCGTTGATCGTCATACTTGGGCCGACCGCTGTTGGGAAAACCGAACTTTCCATTCGCCTGGCAGAACGGTTGAATGGCGAGATCATATCGGCAGATTCCCGCTTGTTATACCGAGGAATGGATATTGGAACTGCTAAACCATCTGCGGTAGAACAAGAGCGAGTTCCGCACCATCTCATCGACGTTGCAGACCCTGATGAAATATGGAGTTTGGCTCAATATCTGGATAAAGCGAATACAGTTGCCTCTGAAATACTAAGCAGAGGAAAACTTCCTCTGCTTGTTGGAGGTACTGGACAATATATTCATGCGGTGACCAAAGGCTGGCAGATTCCGCCTGTTGAACCAAACCCACTACTTCGTTCTGCACTTGAGGAATGGGGTCTCGATGTCACTCCCATTGGATTGCATGAACGCCTCGCCGTTCTTGATCCACAAGCCGCCGAAGCCATTGATCCCCGTAATGTACGTAGGACCATTCGTGCCTTAGAAGTTATTTTGAGTACAGGAAGATTATTCTCAATGCAACGCAGACAATCACCATCCCGGTACAATCTCCTACAGATAGGCTTATGTCGCCCTCGCAATGAATTGTACGCGCGCGTCGACAGTCGCATCCAATTAATGCTCCAGCAAGGCTTGATCGATGAGGTCAATAATCTCTTAAAATGCGGCTTTTCACCCGATTTACCAACAATGTCAGCGATTGGATACCATGAGATGTGTATGGTTCTTCTAGAAAAAATAAGTTTAGACGAGGCGGTTATATTGATGAAGCGAAGAACCAGGAATTTTATTCGCAGGCAAGCGAACTGGTTCAAACTTGACAACCCAGAAATCCATTGGATTGCCTGTAACCAACTAACATTTAACACGGTTGAACAACTGATACAAAAGTGGCTTAATGAACGCTATTGATCTTTGTCGTGATAATGAAAACACAGAAAACCGACCATGGGTTAAGAATTACGACCCAGGTACGCCAGAACATATAGATTATCCATCAACTCCCCTCTTTCGATTCCTTGAAGAATCCGCCAAAAAGTATCCCGATAAAACATGCACTATCTTTAAGGGTGCATCGATCAGTTATAAGGAGATGAACGAACTCACTGACAAAATGGCTGCAGCTCTCGTCGGATTAGGAGTTAAAAAGGGTGATAGGATTGGTATTTTCATGCCAAACACACCACAATTCGTCATCACTTATTTTGGTGTTCTTAAAGCAGGAGGAGTAATCGTAGCAATCAATCCTCTTTTTAAAGAGCGCGAGATTGAAGATCAGGTCAATAATGCAGGTATCGAGGTAATATTTGTCATGAGCAATTCTTATGGCTTGATCAAAAAAGTACAGCCTCAAACAATGATACGAAAAGTCATCGTAACAAATATCAAAGAATATTTACCACCATTATTAAATTTGTTGTTTGGATTAACCAAAGAAAAGAAGGAAGGGCATAAAGTTTCTCTCGATCCAGCCGATAGTTGGTTCAGAGATATTCTCGAACCATACAAACCAGAAGATCGGCCAAATTTGGAAATTGTGCCACATGATATTGCATTATTCCAATACAGTGGCGGAACTACTGGAACGCCGAAGGGGGCTGTTTGCTCCCATAGCAATTTAGTTGCAAACGTGCTACAAATCCGGCATTGGTTGTCAGGAATGGAGTATGGCCGTGAAGCATTCATGATAGCTATTCCACTTTACCATGTCTATGGCATGGTGATGGGTATGTGTTTTGCAATTTATATTGGAGCATCAATGGTTTTAATTCCCAATCCGCGTGATCTAACAGACTTGCTTGGAAGTCTTCAAAATTATAAAGCCACGTTCTTCCCTGGTGTTCCCACACTCTATAATGCAATCAATAATCACCCCGATGTTATCGCAGGTAAATACAACCTGAGTTCAATCAAGGCTTGCATTTCTGGATCAGCGCCATTAGTGCGTGAGACGAAAGACAAATTTGAAGCACTCACAGGAGGCAAACTACTCGAGGGATATGGATTGTCCGAGGCGCCAACTGCCACACACTGCAATCCGATGTTTGGAGAGAATCGCTCTGGCTCCATTGGCCTGCCTTTTCCAGATGTCGATTGCCAGATTATAGATCCCGATGATGGCATAACGGTATTAAAGGTGGGTGAAGTTGGCGAGTTGGTCATCAAATCACCACAGGTTATGAAAGGCTACCACAATATGCCTGCCGAAACCGAAAAAGTGATAAGAAATGAATGGCTATACACCGGAGACATAGCTCGTATGGATAGAGACGGATATTTCTTTATCGTTGGGCGTAAAAAAGAACTAATAAAACCTAGTGGTAACCCGGTTTGGCCGAGTGAGGTTGAAAAAATAATTATCTCCAATCCGAAAGTATTAGAGGTGTGCGTAGCAGGTGTACCAGACGATTATCGCGGGGAAACGGTTAAAGCCTGGATTGTGCTTAAGCCAGAAGAGGAAGCTACAGAAGAAGAGATTCGTAATTATTGCAAAGAAAACATGGCCGCCTTTAAAGTACCAACCCAGGTAGAGTTCCGCAAGGCACTTCCGAAGACAACTGTGGGAAAGGTTTTACGCAGAGAATTAGTGCGAGAGCATATGGAAATGCTACCGGAAATAAAAACTTGAAACTAAGGTTAAGATTTTCGCAGTTCGTCTTCGAGCTTTTTAACTTTGGCAAGTCGCTTAATATGCCTCTCCTCATTCGAGAATACTGCCCCAAGATATGCGATCACAATTTCACGTGCTAATTCTGGGCCAATGATGCGTGCTCCCAGGCAAAGTACATTTATGTTGTCATGTTCGACTGCCTGATGTGCTGAATACGTATCATGACAGACTCCTGCCAGGATGCCTTTCATTTTGTTAGCGGCAATACATGCACCCACACCCGAGCCACAGATCAATATCCCACGATCAGCGGTTCCGTTTTGCAACGCATGTCCGACTTTCTCGGCAAAGTCCGGATAATCGACTGCCTCAGCACTGTTTGTGCCTAGATCAAGAGCGGTGTCCCCACCTTGCCGGATGATCTCAAGAACCATCGCCTTGAGTGGAAAGCCTCCATGATCACAAGCCACAGCTACACGCATATCAATCTCATCCCTTTCCCTTTGTTAATGGTGCAATATAAATACAATTGTACACTAGATACTCAATCAGGACACAATTCAATAGCAAATCAACTGACAATTATCACTTAATTCGTATGTTTTTCACCACTGGTGTAGTTGACATGCGTAACGGATAATTTATTCATAGCTTCTTGGATATTGCTTGTCTTTAAGCAAGGAAAATCGCATGAGTAATGTAACTCATGGTTGCTTTTCGGGACCGTCCTTTGTTTGATTTAGCATTCACAACCGGGACTTCCGGTTGATCTAATTAATTACTTAGGAGGTTTCTATGGCGATTGCCACGACGCAAGCACGAGCACCAACTTTCTTCGACCGAGTTGTTGCTGCAACACCTGGTGACCCACACCTGGAGATGTGCATCCAATGTGGTACATGCGGTGGCTCCTGTCCTTCTGGTCCGGACATGGATCATACCCCACGAGCACTTTTTGCAATGATTAATGCAGGTATGATTGAAAAGGTGCTCAGCAGTAATACACCCTGGTACTGTGTAGCGTGTTACTATTGCATGGTTCGTTGCCCACAACAAATTCACATCACTGATATCATGTATACCCTCAAGCGGATGTCTATTCAGGAAGGTCTTTATCAGAAAGGTTCTGCCCCTGAGGCACCCGGGTTTTCCCAAACCTTTATTGACTATGTCGAGAACTACGGGCGTAGTTTCGAACTAGGGCTTGCAACGCGCTATCATCTCTCCTATCACCCATTGGATATGATGAAGATGGCGCCTATGGGAATTGGTATGCTTCGCAAAGGCCGCATGGATCTGACACCTAAAAAGATCAAAGGGATGGATCAGTTGAAAAGCATCCTGGCAAAAGCAAAAGAGCTGGAGGCTAAACTATGAAATACGGATACTATCCTGGTTGTTCGCTTGAAAAAAATGCCGCCTCCTATGATATGTCTGCCAAAGCCGTCGCGCGCCCGTTAGGTATTGAATTCCAAGAATTACAGGATTGGAACTGCTGTGGCGCATCGGAATACATTTCAATAAATCGGGTTGCAGCATATTCGCTTGTCGCGCGGAATCTGTCTTTGGCAGAGACTCAACTCGAAAAAGGGACTGACTTAGTCGCGCCTTGCAGCCTTTGCTTCCTCAACTTGACTAAGGCGGATCAATATATGCAAGAGGATGCTCCTTTGTCTGCCAAGGTTAATACCGCACTCAACGCTGGCGGAATGCACTATGATCCAGGTTCTATTCACACCCGTCACCTCATGCATATCATTACAGAAGATATCGGTTTAGATGAGGTCGCTGCAAGGGTCATCCGTCCACTGACAGGGTTACGTGTTGCCGCCTATTACGGCTGCCTGATTGTGCGCCCCGGTTTTCAGTCGAAGTTTGATAATTTCGAGTATCCAACTTCTCTGGATCGACTGATGAAGGTCTGTGGAGCACAGGTCGTTGACTTTCCACTACGCGCTCACTGCTGTGGAGGTCATATGACACAAATCAGCCAACCTGTTGCGTTGGAACTGATCCGGCGCTTGCTTGAAAATGCAGCTGAGTACAAGGCCGATGTGATCGTCACCCTCTGTCCAATGTGCCAACTAAACTTGGATGTGTATCAGGCGGATGTGAATAAATACTTCAAGACCAACTATAACATCCCTGTACTTTACTTCACGCAACTCATGGGACTTGCCTTTGGGCTTTCCGCCCAGGAATTAGGGATCGGGAAAGAATTCATCGATCCACGTCCAGCTCTGGCAAAAATTGGGGTCGAAGTTCCACCGCCCGAAGAACCAAAGCCAAAGAAACCCTCTAAAGAGGAATTGCCCATGCCGCGTATGCCGGAGGAGAGTTAACCCATGGCTCAAGAAAAGATTGGTGTATACGTATGTCATTGCGGGTCGAACATTGCCGGCACAGTTGATGTTGAGGATGTTGCCAAATGGGCAGCAGAGCAACTTCATCACCGCGGCGTTGTCGTCGCAAGAGACTATAAATTCATGTGTTCCAGTCTCGGCCAAGAATTGATCGAGAAAGATATCAAACAACTAGGCCTTACCCGTGTGGTTGTAGCAGCTTGTTCGCCACACCTCCACGAGAGAACCTTCCGAACTGCCTGCAAGAATGCTGGTTTAAACCCCTACCTTTGCGAATTAGTTTCTATCCGAGAGCAGGTTTCATGGGTGCATACCGACAAAGTTGCGGCTACAGAAAAAGCCAAAGCCATTATTTCAGGTGGTGTCGAGCGTGTCATCTGGCACGAGGCATTGGAACCCCTTAAAGTCCCAATCCATCCTGCAACATTGGTAGTGGGTGGAGGCATTGCCGGCATCCAGGCTGCTTTGGAAATTGCTGACGCTGGCTTCCCGGTTTACATGGTTGAGCGAGAGCCTTCTATCGGCGGGCATATGGCTCAATTCGATAAGACATTCCCTACCCTGGACTGTTCAGCCTGTATCCTGACGCCCAAAATGGTTGATGTTGGTAATCATCCCAATATCACATTAATGACATGGTCTGAGGTTATGCGCGTGGACGGATACGTGGGTAATTTTCAGGTTACAGTTCGGCAAAAACCTCGCTACGTAAAGACCGAGTTGTGCACCGGGTGTGGCATCTGCCAGGAAAAATGTCCTAAAAAAGTGATCGATGAGGTGTTCGAGGCGGGTCTCGGCTATAGGAAGGTTGTCTACACCCCATTTCCTCAGGCAGTTCCCAACTATCCGGTCATTGATCGTGAGAACTGTACATACTTCATAAAAGGCACGTGTAAAGCCTGCCAGAAGTTCTGCCCAACTGAGGCAATCGACTTCGAGCAGAAAGAGGAGTTTATTCAGATCGACGTCGGTCAAATTATCCTGGCAACGGGGTATGACCTCTTCGATCCTCGGAAAATCGCTCAATATGGCTATGGACGATTGGCCAATGTATTCAGCAGCCTTGAGTTCGAACGCTTCACGAACGCGGCTGGACCAACCGGTGGCAAGCTTTACTTGCGCGATGGCGTCACTGTACCCAAGACAGTAGCGATCATCCACTGTTCTGGTAGCCGTGATAAGAACTATAACAACTATTGTTCGAACATCTGCTGTATGCAGAGCCTCAAATTCGCCCACCTCGCAAAGGAAAAGACCGGAGCGGAAGTGTACAACTTCTACATCGATATCCGTACTCCAGCGAAAGCGTATGATGAATTTTATCAGAGGGTTCTGGAAGAAGGCACTCACATGATCCGTGGTCGCGTCGCTGAAGTGACCGATGCCGCCCGAGGCACCAAGGATGAGGGAAAGCTGATTGTCCAAGTTGAAGACACGCTGATCGGTAAACAGCGGCGTATCCCCGTGGATATGGTCATCCTCTCAGCAGCTTTGGTTCCACGCAAGGATCATCATGAGACTGCACGCATGTTTGGATTGTCGTGTAGTTCGGACGGCTGGTTAATCGAGCGCCATCCAAAGCTTGATCCCGTTGCAACCATGACGGAAGGCATCTTTATCGCCGGTTGTGCACAAGGTCCAAAGGATATTCCTGCAAGTGTAGCACAAGGCGCAGCAGCTGCAGCCCGGGTGATTGGCAAGATCCAACAGCACGAGATTGCTATGGAGCCTGTGCGAGCCACGGTGGATCAGGAAAAATGCTCTGGGTGCCGAATCTGCAATAATCTGTGCCCATTCAACGCCATCCTTTTCCACGAGGACCGTATGGTTTCCGAAGTCAACCCAGCACTATGCCAGGGTTGTGGGACATGTGTGGCAGGTTGTCCGGCAGGTGCGATCACTGGTACCGGCTTCAGCAACGAGCAGGTATTAGCACAAATTGACGGGCTCTTACTGCATAATATCAAGCATCTTGAGATGGAAGCGGTACCAGTCCCGTAAGGAGTATACATACAATGAGCGATCAATTTGAACCTGTCATCATTGGTTTCACCTGCAACTGGTGCAGCTACCGCGCCGCGGATATGGCTGGGACAGCGCGTATGAAATATGCACCCAATGTCCGCTTGATCCGCCTGATGTGCTCTGGGCGTCTCGATCCGACTTTTGTCCTAAAGGCCTTAGCCGGAGGCGCAGATGGTGTCATGATTACGGGCTGCCATCCAGGTGACTGCCACTATGTTTCGCAGAACTACAAAGCGATGCGACGCTTCTTGTTGATGCGCCGAACGCTAAAACAGATGGGCGTCGAACCCGAACGTCTCAAACTGGTGTGGGCAAGCGCGGCAGAAGGTGCCATCTTCACCGATGAAGTCAATAAATTTGTCGAGCAGGTGCGCGCCCTGGGCTCCCTGCACTGGCCAACCAGTGGAGAGGGCTACGAACAGATGTTCGCCATCCCCGAGCACATGATTGCCAAGGAGGTGACGCCATGACAACGAACGGAAAACCTAAATTTGCGATGTATTGGGCCGCTTCCTGTGGAGGTTGTGAAATTGCGGTCTTAAACATCCACGAAAAGATCCTGGATGTAGATGCAAACTTCGATGTAGTCTTTTGGCCCGTAGCAATGGATGCTAAATATAAAGACGTCGAAGCTATGGAAGACGGCTCAATTCTCCTGACGCTGTTCAATGGCGCCATCCGCAACGATGAGAACGAACATGTTGCAAAATTGCTACGTCGAAAGTCAAAGATCCTGGTTGCTTTTGGCTCGTGTGCCAACGAAGGTTGTATGCCGGCGCTTGCGAACCTGAGCAGCGTACAAGAGATGGTAGATACGGCGTTCTCGACTATTACCACTGACAATCCAAACGGAATTCGCCCTCAGGTAACATTTACTGTTCCCGAAGGTGATTTGCACATTCCGCAACTGTATCCTGCGGTACGGACCCTTGATCAGATTGTGCCTGTCGATTATTACATGCCAGGCTGCCCGCCCGAGTCACATCAGATCGCGGCAGTAATCGATCTGGTTATCCAGGTGTTGCAAGGCAAAGCTGAGCTGCCTCCAGCAGGTACTGTCATTGGTGCAGGCAACTCAACATGCTGTGACGAATGCAAACGCAAGCGCAATGAGAAATTGATCAAGAAGTTTGAGCGTATCCAGCATGTGATGATCGATCCCGAATTGTGTCTCTTAGAACAGGGCATCCTCTGCAGTGGGCCTGCAACCCGCAGTGGCTGCAATGCATTATGTCCAGCGGCTGGTTCACCATGTATCGGGTGTTACGGCCCGGCAGACGGCGTCCTGGATTATGGATCACGTTTAATGACCGCAGTAGCATCAGTCATTGACAGTAACGATCCGGACGAGATCGAGCATATCTTGGACGGCATTCCCGATCCAGCGGGTCAGTTCTATCGCTTCAACCTCGCCGGGTCACTGATGCGCTTCAGTAAATCAGCGTGGCAAGGATAAGGAGGTATTGGCATGGAAAGAATTACAATCGACCCCATCACCCGTTTGGAAGGACATGGTAAGATCGACATCTTCCTGGATGCAGAGGGCAATGTTGCCAACTCATACTTCCAGATTCCAGAACTACGTGGATTTGAACGATTTTGCGTTGGACGCCAGGTCGAGGAAGTACCTATCCTGACTAACCGCATATGTGGTGTGTGTCCAGAGGCACATCATATGGCAGGCGCAAAAGCTGTCGATGCTGTATATCACGTAGATCCGCCCCGTACCGCAAAAATGTTGCGTGAGTTGCTCTACAGTGCATTCTATTGCACCGATCGTACCACCCACTTCTACGCCCTGGCAGGCCCTGACTTTATCGTAGGACCAGACGCACCAGTGGCGGAACGAAATATCCTGGGCGTCATCCATAAAGTCGGATTGGAAATTGGCGGCAAGGTTATCCAGATGCGCAAATATGGGCATGCCACCGTGGAAATAATCGGCGGGCGTAAAGTCCACCCCTGCACATCCTTCCCAGGTGGTTTGACCAAAGGCATCACGAAAGAGCAGCGGAAGGAAATTGAGGATATGGGAAGGTGGGCGGTTGACTTTGCCCAATTTTCCCTCAAGATATTCAACGATATCGTGCTTGGCAACAAAGAGTACCTGGACTTGATCCTCGGTGATATCTATACGCATCATACGTATTATATGGGCACCGTTGACGAGAATAACAAGGTTAACTTCTACGATGGCAAGGTCAGTGTAGTTGACCCTGACGGAAAACGGTTGGGTAAATACGCGGCGCACGAATACACCGACTGGATTGCTGAACACGTTGAGCCGTGGACTTACCTGAAATTCCCATATCTTAAGAAGGTGGGGTGGAAAGGTTTTGTAGATGGTAAGGATTCGGGCGTATATATGGCAACGCCTCTTTCCCGCCTCAATGCTGCCGATGGTATGGCAACACCCCTTGCACAAGCAGAATATGAGAAATTCTATAGTGCCTTGGGCGGGAAACCAGTCCATCAACGACTGGCGATCCACTGGGCACGCCTGATCGAGCTACAATACGCGGCTGAACGATGGGTTGAGCTTGCCACCGATCCTGAAATCACCAGTGACAATTTCCGCACCATTCCTACCGAAAAGCCCACTGAGGGTGTAGGAATTGTTGAAGCGCCACGCGGTACACTTACCCACCACTATTGGACGGATGAACGCGGTGTTACTACCAGAGTAAATTTGGTGGTTGGAACTACGAACAATTACGCCCCCATCCAGATGTCGACCAACAAAGCCGCACGAAGTCTGATCAAGAAAGGTGTTGTAGTGAAAGAAGGCTTGCTCAATATGATAGAGATGGCTTTCCGTGCATACGATCCATGCTTTGGCTGCGCCACTCATACATTGCCAGGACAAATGCCATTAGAGATCTCGATCCACGACGATCAAGGCAACCTGGTGGATGTTCTGAAACAAAATTGCTAACCGTTTACGGTCAGGCTGATCTCTAGAAGGTCAGCCTGACCAACTTTTCAAACGATATGAAAGCCAATATCATCCTCATCGGACTAGGGAATCCAATTCTTGGTGATGATGGCGTGGGCTGGAAAGTAGTCGAATATTTACAGCAACACAGCAGTTTACCAACTTCAATCGATATAGACTTCTTGGCACTTGGCGGAATTAGCCTGATGGAACGGTTGATTGGCTACGATCAAGCAATTCTAGTTGATGCAATCATTACCGGGCAACACCCTATTGGCAGTGTTTTATGCTTTGAGGTCGATGAACTGCCCAATCTTGCAGGTGGTCATTTAGCCGCAGCACATGATACTTCATTGCAAGTTGCCCTACAAATGGGACATTCCATGGACGCCAAATTACCCCGGCGGATTACCATCATTGCCGTTGAAGCCCAGAGTGTTTATGATTTCTCCGAAGATTTGACTTTACCTATCAAAGCTGCTGTGCCTGAAGCTGCAAAAATGGTTATGACTGTAATGGCGGAGTCATCAAACGACCCACCAGATGTAGCAATATGAGTATGAAAAAAACTATCCAAGAGATCTAAGGAGAGGTTTATGGTATCACCAGAACTTTTACGCCGTTTCCGTTTCTTCGGGGGATTGAATGATGCTCAGATCAGAGCAATATCAATGATCTCTGAAGAAGAGACTTACGAAAAGGGTAAGACACTCATAGAAGAATGCACACCTGCGGAGACACTATTCATGTTAGTCGATGGGAGCATCGACCTATTCTATCGTGTAGTGGATGAAATCAATCTAAATCCAGGTCCTCCCAAAGAGCTAACTGCCGGCGAAGTAAACCCCGGTGAAATTTTTGGGGTGTGCGCGATGGTTGAACCTTACACCCAAAACGCTACAGCCCGCACAGCAATCCCATCCCGCATCATCACGATCAACGCCATCGAGCTTCGCAAGCTTATTGAAGAAGATTCTGACCTGGCCGCGAAAATACTCAAGCGCATCGTCGAGTCATTAATGGAGCAATTGATCGCAACCCGCGTACAACTGGCTGCAGCCCAATCTTAATATCTACCTCTTATCCTACTCATCAATGTCATTTGTACAGGCGACAACCTGTCACAAAGGACAAAAGAAGGTAAACTTAAGGAGAGTGAATATGACACCTGAAAAAACGCCGCTCAATATCGACGAGCTTCTGGCAAAAGCAAAAAAACCATCTGCCGATGCAATGACGCTCCATCCATTCTACCGGGGCAAAGTCGAGACAACGCTGAAATGCTGTGTAAGAGACTTCAACGACTTTGCCATCTGGTATACACCAGGTGTAGCTGCGCCTTGTCGAGCCATTGCTGCAGATCCCGAATTGGTTTATGAGCATACCAACAAATGGAACACGGTCATTGTAGTCAGCGATGGTACTCGCGTCTTAGGATTAGGAGACATTGGGCCAAAAGCGGGTTTGCCCGTCATGGAGGGCAAAGCATTGCTTTACAAATATCTTGGTGGTGTGGATGGCATTGCCATCATGCTGGACACGAAAGATCCCGACGCGATCATCAACACAACATTGATGTTACAACCCGGATTTGGCGGAGTTAACCTTGAAGACATCTCTCAACCAAAGTGTTTCTACATTCTGGATACGCTCCGCGAGAAAGCTGAAATCCCCATCTGGCATGATGATCAGCAAGGTACAGCCACGGTTACACTGGCAGGTCTGATCAACGCGCTGAAAGTTGTAAATAAAAGAATCAATGATGTGAAAATATCCTTCATCGGCGCAGGTGCATCGAATGTGGCGATCTCGCGCCTCATCTTCGGGTCGGGAGCCGATCCAGCTAAGTGCCTCATAGTTGATAGCAAAGGCATCCTCGGAAAGCATCGCAAGGATCTAGAGATGCGCAAGGCTGAATACGTTGATAAATGGAAACTATGCCAGATTACCAATGCGGAAGGCCGTGAAGGTAATATACCCGAAGCAATCAAGGGGGCAGATGTTGTCATTGCTCTATCGCGCTCCGGTCCCGGAGTAATTCTCCCCGAATGGATTGAAACCATGGCTAAGGACGCCATTGTATTCTCGTGTGCGAATCCAGTGCCAGAAATCTGGCCCTGGGAAGCAAAAGCTGCCGGTGCAGTCGTCGTAGCAACAGGTCGCTCAGATTTTGACAACCAGGTTAATAACTCTTTGGGCTTTCCCGGTATCTTCCGTGGAACTCTGGATGTACGCGCACGCACAATTACCGACGAGATGTGCTATGCGGCAGCAAAAGCATTGGCGGATCATGCTGGAAGTAATCTCTCAGAAAATCATATCCTGCCAACCATGGATGACTGGGAAATATTCCCACGTGAGGCTGCGGCCGTAGCTGTCAAAGCCCAGGAACAGGGTCTGGCACGCAAGCAGATGACTTACGAAGAAGAATTCAAGAACGCCACTGAAATCATCAAACGTTCACGTGATTTGACACGAATGATGATGAAAGATGGTTATATCGCCGAGGCGCCAGTATAGAAAGAGGTGAAAAATGTATGATCTGATTGTCATCGGAGGCGGTCCCGCAGGGCTAACAGCAACAGTTTACGCTATTCGCAAGCGTCTAAATGTGCTCATGGTAACGAAAGACCTAGGCGGTAAGACAAATTACCACCTGTCTATACCTTGGGCTGACGATTACCAAGTGATTAAAGGTTTGGAGATAGTGAATAAGTTCCGTAGCGAATTAGAATATCTGGACTTCGCTAGGCATATGGAACCCGTCGATAAAGTAACTCGGTTAGATGACGGCTTTGCCGTTGTAACGCGAGGTGGTGGAAATTTGGTGACCAAGGCGATTATTATCGCCTCGGGTGCTAAACAACAACGCCTGAACGTTCCCGGCGAAAAAGAGTTCCTCATGCACGGTTTATCCTATTCAGCAATGAGTTACGCCCCATTGTTTATTGACCGGACCGTGGCTGTTGTTGGTGACGGAGATTTGGCGCAACGATCTACTGCTGAATTAGCGACCGTCGCCAAACATGTTAATCTGATTTGCCAAACACCCGAGATTGCTGATACCAACATAACAGCTAAACTCAAAGCATTGTCGAATGTAACCATTTTGGCTGGCCACCAGGTCGTTGAGTTGAAGGGCGACCAATATGCAAACAAGGTAATTATCAAAAACACGCAAGGGATGGTCAGCGAGTTGGACTCCGAAGGTACCTTTGTGGAAATGTCACTTGTGCCGAACTCGCACTTTGTATCCGAATTGGTTGCACTCGACCCACAGAAACGTATCATTATCGACTGTGGTAACCGCACGAGCGTTCCAGGAATATTTGCTGCAGGTGATGTAACAAATACATATGCAGAGCAGGTGCTCGTCGCAGTTGGCGAAGGTGCAAAAGCCGCATTGAGTGCATACGAATATTTATTACCACGTCTATAGGCACTAAATCCTAAGAGTGAGCGGGAAGTCCCGCTCACTCTTACATAAATAACAGTGTTACAAAACATTTGACAAGGGTAAACTATGCCCGGCCTTACACCTGGTAGACGATGGCAACCTCCTTATTATCCATTTAAACGAGAGAAACTAGGACGACGACTGCTTGCCTCGCTCGAGCGTCTCGTCAAAGGTCCCATGTTCGGCTGCCGTATGTGCGGCAATTGTTTATTGCAGGAAACCGCTTTCATCTGCCCGATGGAATGTTCCAAGGGAGTACGGAATGGACCTTGTGGTGGATCAACAGAAGAGCATTGTTATGTCGATGAAACTCGCCCCTGTATATGGTATAAAATCTACGAGCGCGCATTCAAAATGGGCCGTGAGGAAATGCTATTAGAGGTTCTGCCTCCAGTAGATTGGGAGAAAACAGGCACAGAAACCTGGGGTGACGTAGTTTCTCAAATTCGAAAACTAGGCACCCAATCCGTTTTTACAGGACTGTTATCCACAGATACCACGCGTCGAGCCCTAGTCTGGGACTCTATTTTCCGCCCAATACGCCAGCCAGACTGGTGGAAAGGCGATTCTATCTATCACCCTCCAGCATACAGTGAACCGGTTTCCAACCTTGAACGGCGACTGAAAGCCGGTGAATTCGTTGTCACCGCTGAAGTTGCACCCCCGTTGACAACTTCCACGAGCAAGTTGAAGAAGAATATCGAGATGGTGAAACCGTATGTTGCTGCGATCAACTTCACTGACTGTCCTTCTGCTACCCCGCGCATGTCATCTTGGGCTTGCAGCACAATTGCGGTTCAAAACGGCGCGGAACCAGTCATGCAGATTGCCGCACGCGACCGGACACGGGTTGGCTTACAGGCTGAGGTGTTGGGCTCAAACGCGCTTGGTATCCGTAATATCTTATGTTTATCGGGCGACAGTATGAGCATGGCAGATGTGCCCCGCGGTAGGATGGATATCATTGATCTAGATTCAATTCAAATGCTGTGGATTCTCCGCAGAATGCGTGATGAGAGCATTTATCTTGATGGGCGCCCGATAAAGTTCCCGCCCAAATACTTCTTAGGCGCAGCAGCGTCCCCGTTTGCCTCCGAACCACGATTCCAGGCAATTCGTGAGCACAAGAAAGTAAATGCTGGGGCACAATTTCTGCAAACTAACCTGGTCTACGACATCGATCGCATGGATAGTTGGTTAGAGGCTTTGGACAAACGAAACATTCTAGATAAAGTATACATATTGATCGGAGTTACACCCTTAAAGTCCCTCAAAATGGCATCCTACATGAATAACGAAGTGCCGGGTGTATTCGTACCCGAAAACTTACTCAGGCGTATTGAGGCTGCGGGCGATGGAGCCGAAGAAGAAGGCGTGCAAATTGCTCTAGAACTTATCGAGAAGATAAAAGGGAGGCAAGGCATCCATGGGGTGCATATTATGGCCGTCGGATGGGAAGAAATAGTACCCCGAATCATTACCGAAGCAGGGATATTACCAGCGGATTTTTCACCAACAACAGCATCAAAACCATTGACAGCGACTGTTTCTACAGGCGGGGGTTTATAGGTTGATATCTTTACGCCGTTTGATCCAGATAAAAACTGGCAATGATATTCGGCGATGCATGGGCTGTGAATTCTGCAATTCGATTACCAGTAGCGACCAAGATCTGCCTCTTTACAACTTAATCCAACTCACCCTTGCTGATGATGTTAAGGTCTTGACTTGTCGTACATTATGGTCAGATGAAATCTTAGCTAAAGCAGAAGAGGCATGTGCGAACGAATTTGACATGAAAGAAGTGTTAGTTGTTTTACGGGAGGAAGCAGTAGAAAGGGGCTTGGTTTAAAAGTATACGAATGAAATATGTCTGATGGTATAATGCGCGCGTCGACCTTGTGACACACATCCAGTTTGAGGAGCTAATCTCCAATGAAATTACATGAATACCAATCGAAGCAAATATTCGCAAAATATGGTGTTCCTATTCCAAAAGGGCGTGTAGCAGCCACCGCAGACGAAGCCAGGACGATAGCTGCTGAGTTGGGCGGCCGCGTGGTGATTAAATCTCAAGTACTCGTTGGAGGTCGGGGTAAAGCAGGAGGGATTCGCCTCGCGAAAGACTCACACGAAGCAGGTGAGGTAGCTACGCAAATTTTGGCAATGGAAATCAAAGGCTTACCCGTCAGAAAAGTTTTAGTTGATGAGGCTGCGAGCATTAATAAAGAAATATATTTGGGGATCACGAATGACCGCTCAGCACACAAACCTGTAATGATGGCATCTGCGGAAGGTGGAGTTGAAATTGAAGAGGTAGCACGTAAAAACCCTGAGAAAATAATCAAAATACACATTGATCCGTTACTCGGTTTACGTGACTACCAAGCACGCGATATTGCTGCTGGCATCGATCTACCGCGTGAATATTGGAAATCCTTTATGCAAGTCGCTCATGGATTGTGGCAAGCATATGTTGAAAGTGATGCAACTCTGGCTGAAATCAATCCATTAGTGATCACTGGAGACAATCGATTAATTGCCTTAGACGGAAAAATGGTTCTGGATGATAATGCCCTGTTCCGTCATGTTGATCTTGCAGAATTGCGAGATTTAGATGTAGAAGCACCTGCTGAGATTGAAGCTCGCAAGTATGGTCTCACTTTTATTAAACTGGATGGCAATATTGGTTGCATGGTCAATGGAGCCGGATTGGCGATGACAACCATGGACATTATTAAACTCTTTGGCGGTGAGCCGGCGAATTTTCTCGACATTGGCGGCGGTGCGGGCGCGGAAAAAGTTGCTGCCGCATTACGCATCATATTGTCGGATCCAAATGTCAAAGCAATATTGTTCAATGTCTTCGGTGGAATTACACGGTGTGACGAAGTAGCCCGTGGTATCTTATCAGCCATGGAAGATGTCAAGCCGGATGTGCCAATGATCATTCGCCTGGTTGGGACCAACGCTGAGAAGGGTCGCCAACTTTTGGCTGATGCAAATATGATAACGGCCGAAACCCTGGCTGATGCTGCCAGGAAAGCTGTCGCAGCAGCAAGCGCTTAGTGCGAAGGGAGACCCCGAACATGAGTATTCTTGTTAATAAAAACACGCGACTGCTCGTG
>ERZ1649853.422-NODE-422-length-18131-cov-4.923600_pt1 | contig 18131 bp, 15 predicted proteins | sample MGYA00575353_ERZ1649853 | MGnify/ENA primary metagenome ERZ1649853 (study PRJEB40853, sample SAMN11349654) | freshwater sediment metagenome | isolation source: river sediment | host: Sediment | place: India: Okhla Barrage, New Delhi | collected 2017-02-21 ...
CGCGAAACGCACTGAAAGCTGGCCCACCGCCTCTGGAACGATCCTCAGCTCCTCGGTCACTAAACGTTCGCATTACGACAGCGATTCCAATTCCACCCGCACCTCGTATAAGCCAACCATTCAGTACCAGTACAGCGTGATGGGGCAGCAAATGAGCGGCAGCCGGGTAGCGGTTGGCAGCGACTCTTATTCCAAAAAGAAAGCCAACGAGATCTGTGAACGGTACCCCGCTGGTTCACCGGTGAACGTCCATTACAATCCTGAAAAGATCACCGAGACCGTGCTCGAAACCACGGCGAATGGGACCACAATGAACATCATCCTCGGGGTGGTCTTCCTGCTGCTCGGGGCGTTCTTGATCTTCTTCGCTTTGTAAGTTTTTTTCTCGAAATAATTGACGGTTTTTGTGTGAAACCAAATACAAAAGGCGGTTACTGCTCCTAAAAAAAACACGTCAGATAATATTTTCGAGAAAAAATTCGCACACCGGCCGGGGTATTGGTATACTAAACTTATGGTAGTCTTCCACCCTATAGTACCTGTCATTGCCTTTACTTTATTCGGAGGAACCCTATGAAATATCTCATCACCGGCGGCGCGGGTTATATCGGCAGCACCATCTGCTCCGCGCTTGAAGACGCCGGGCACACCCCGGTTATCCTGGATTCGCTGGTCACGGGACGCGAAGAGTTCACGCGCGGGCGCATATTCTATCAGGCGGATATCGCCGACGAGAATGCCGTCACGCAGCTCTTCCAGGACCACCCGGACATCCAGGCGACGGTGCACTGCGCCGCGCTGATCGTGGTGCCCGAGTCGGTCAGCAGCCCCTACGAGTATTATCAAGACAACGTGTCGAAGTCCATCGAGTTCTTCCATTTTCTACAGAAACTGGGTTATGGGCGCGTGGTTTTCAGCTCCTCGGCAGCCCTGTACGATGTTGTGCCGGGGTTCATGGTCACCGAGGAGGCTCCGCTCAACGCCAGCAGCCCCTACTCGCGCACCAAGCTGATGATGGAGATGGTCCTGAAAGATTATTGCACCGCTTACGGGATGAAAGGCATCGCCCTGCGCTATTTCAACCCCATCGGCGCCGACCCGCAGATGCGCAGCGGTATCCACGTGCAGTACCCCACCCATGTGCTGGGCAAGCTGGTCGACACGGCCCAGGGGCGCCAGGCGGAGTTCCAGATCACCGGCACCCACTACTCCACCCGCGACGGCACGGGCATCCGCGACTACATCCACGTGTGGGACCTCGCCAGGGCGCATGTCAACGCGGTCACTGATTTCGACAAGGTCTTTGAACGCGCCGCCAACCCGCGGGAAGACTACCTGGTCATCAACCTCGGCACCGGCCGCGGGGTGACCGTCCGCGAGCTGGTGACGGCATTTGAGAAGGTGTACGGACAAAAGATCAACAAGCGCGAAACTGGTCCCCGCCCGGGAGATGTGGCAGGCTCATACACCAACGCTGATAAAGCCTACCGTTTACTGCACTGGAAAGCCGAACTGACGATCGAGGACGGGATTTCAGACGCGCTCAAATGGGGCGGTATTCGCGAATCCATCCTCAAGTATTGAGTTATCGAACAATGAAATGGCCGGGAATTCCCGGCCATTTGTGTTTAAAAAGCTCTCAGGTATTGGGGAGGAATTGGGACTGGCTGCCCGAGCTGTTTTGCGGCCTGAAGTGCCCAGTACGGGCTGCGCAGCATCTCCCTGCCCAGCAGCACCAGGTCAGCCTTGCCGCTGGCGATGATCTCCTCCGCCTGGCGGGCTTCGGTGATGAGACCTACAGCCGCGGTGGGGATATCCGCCCCCCGGCGAACCGCCTCTGCGATGAAGACCTGGTACCCGGGCTCCGCCGGCACTTTCACGTAAGATAGATTCCCCGCCGAGGAGCAATCCACCAGGTCGACGCCCTCGGCTTTGAGCAGGTGGGCGAGCGCCACGGATTCCTCAAGTCTCCAACCGTTCTCCACCCATTCCGTCCCCGAGATGCGCACGGTGAGCGGTAGCCTTTCCGGCCACACATCACGCACCTTGCGCACCACTTCCAGCAGGGCGCGGGTACGGTTCTCGAATGATCCGCCGTAACGGTCAGAACGCGTATTCGACAGCGGCGAGCAGAAGGACTGGAGCAAGTAACCATGCGCCGCGTGCACCTCGAGCCACTCGAAGCCGGCTGCCAGGCTGCGCTGCGCCGCCCCGACAAAAAGCTCCTCGATATGGAGGATATCCTCCACCGTGAGTTCAACCGGCAGCTGATGCTCGGACGAGAAAGCAATTGGGCTGGCGCCTACCACCTGCCACCAGTCGGGGTCATCCTGTTTGACGGGTGCGCCGCCCTGCCAGGGCTGAGCGGTGCAGGCTTTACGCCCGGCGTGTGCGATCTGTATGCCCGCGACGGCCCCGTTTTGCTTGATGACCCTGGTCACGCGCTGCAACGGTTCGACATGCTCGTCCGACCAGATGCCAACGTCAAAGGGGGTGATGCGCCCGCGTGGTTCAACTGCCGTGGCTTCCGCGATCACCAGCCCCGTGCCGCCGACAGCGCGCGCGCCAAGGTGTACCACCTGCCACTCGTTGGAAATTCCGTCGTGGTAGCTGTACTGGCACATTGGTGACACGCCAACCCTGTTGCGCAGCGTGATATCCTTGATCGTCAACGGGTCAAATAAGTGGGGCATTGGTTTACTCCAGTTAATTATTGATTGAGAATTATTGGTTCGCTTCCAGTATGAATAGTTCAAGGTTGGTGGCGAGGTCGACCCGCGAGGTCTTGGCTTGCACGTCCATCTCCAGCAGGCGCCGGTAGATCCCGATCAACCCGGTCATCCCGTAGCGGCGCGCCGCGCCCATGTAGGCATTGATGCGGTTCTGAAAGACACCGGTTTTGCGCGCCAGGTCGGCCGGATCATCTCCGGCTTCCATCCCCTCGCACACCTGGATGAGCTGCCTGAAGCGGTGGATCACGGCGCCAAGCAGGATCTCGGGTTGTGAGTCACCCAGCAGGCGGCGCATCATGGCCTGGGCTTCGGCGGTTTTGCCTTCCATCAACCTATCCAGCATGACAAATACATCGGTTGAGCCTTCTTCAGACACCAGTTCGAGCACATCCTCGCGGGTGATCGCCCGCTCGAAGTTCACATAGGTCAACAGTTTGCTGATCTCCTGGCTGGCGATGCTGGTGTCGGTACCGGTGTGGGTTCCAAGTTCATAAGCAGCGGACGGCTCGATCCTGCCGCCCTGTTTTTGCACCTCTTTACTGATCCAGCTGTCCATCTGCCTGGCTTCCGGCAGGGGGAGGTCGATCACCTCCGCGCCCTGGCGAGCAGAGAACCACTTCACCAGCCAGTGGGAAGACGGGAGGGACTCCCAACTCTGCGTCCAGGAGCCGCCGTCACGGCGCCATTTTTGATGGTCTTCAGCGACAATAACCAGGTGGGTTGTGGGCGGGATGTTCTCGAGCACCTGGGTGAACTGGTTTTGATTGGTTTTATCCAGCCTGCCCGGCACAGAATCAAGGATCACCAACCTGTACGAGCCAAAAAAGGGCAGCGAGTTGACCGCCATCTTAAGGTCATCAAGCGAACTGGATTTCCCGTCCAGGCGGGTGAGGTTCATCCCGGGGTCAAAATCAGCCCCCAGGCCAGAGATGATTTGTTTCAGGTATTGGGCGATGCCATTTTTATCATCACCGCGCAGCAGGTGCAGGTTTGGGGCATCCAATCCTTAACTCTCCGTTGGCGGCTCGAGGTCAGAGGTGAGGATGCGGTGAAGCGCGGGACCGTTGCGTTCGTAGCGCACGATCTGTTTGATCACCAGGTTGCCCGGGGCGCCGCACGTGGTGAACTTTTGCTGTACTTTCAACCCGAGCGGCTGGGCGGCGATGAGAGAACCGGTGATGATCAACACTAGGAGAGGCCAACGGTTGAGTTTTTTCTTGAAAGAATTTGAATTCCCAAGCGTTCCAAGCCAGGCGATCGACCCGGCGATGAGACCGGTTGTGACGTAATTCGTGCCGCAGTTGGCGTGCACAGCCAGCGAGTATTCTCCGGCTTTGAGGCGTTTCAGGGCGTTTTGCGCTGTTTCGAGCAGCTTATCGGTCGAGATTGCGCCAATCATCCAGAAGCCCTTGGCGTCAGAATAGCCCGCAAAGGAGGAGTGCGGGAATTCTTCCGCCAGCAGGTTTAATGTAGCGTGTTCCAGGGCGTGGTTGCGCCTGACGGTGGAAAGCGGTCCCCAATCAAGTAACGTAGATAGATCTGCCATCACATACCTCCGGGATTACAGGGTTAAGTGCCCTTTTCTGTATACAACGCGAATCCAAGCGCTTCGCGCAGTGAGCGCGCTTCATGCAACTCAAGCCCATGCGGCAGGGGTTCACCCGGCCGGACGCGCCTGGGGATGATCGCGGTCTTAAAGCCCAACTTGGCGGCCTCGCGCAGCCTGGCGTTCATTTGCCCAACCCAGCGCAATTCACCCGATAGACCCACTTCACCGATCAGCACGGTATCGGCCCGCACCGGCACGTCTTTCAGCGAGGAAGCGATCGCCACCGCAGTCGCCAGGTCGGCGGCCGGTTCGCTCACCTGTAAACCGCCGATCACGTTGACAAACACATCCTGCTCTGAAAGGCGCAGCCCCAGGCGGCGAGTGAGAACAGCGGTGATGAGAAGCAGGCGGTTAAAATCCACGCCATTTGGTGTGCGGCGGGGGTTGCCCAAGTTGCTGGGGCTGGTGAGCCCTTGAACCTCGACCAGCAAGGGGCGGGTGCCTTCCATGGTGACCGCGATGGCGGAGCCCGGGGCGTTGACCATGCGCTCCGCCAGGAAGGCTTCGGACGGGTTGAGAACCTCCACCATGCCGCGTTCGCGCATCTCGAAGACGCCCACCTCGGCGGTGGCGCCAAAGCGGTTCTTGACCGAGCGCAGCAGGCGGTAGGACTGGAAACGGTCTCCCTCAAGATATAGAACGGTATCGACGATGTGTTCCAGCACGCGCGGACCTGCGATCACGCCTTCCTTGGTCACGTGACCCACCAGGAAGACCGCCATGCCGCTGGTCTTTGCCAGCTCGCGCAGGCGGTTGGCGCATTCGCGCACCTGGCTGACTGAACCGGCACTCGACGCCAGGTCTGGCAGGTAGACAGTCTGTATCGAATCGACGATCAAAATATCCGGTTTGATGGATTGCACGTGTTCCAGGACGGTATCAAGATTGGTTTCTGTCAGCAGGAGCAGGTCATCGCTGAAGGCGGTCGGGGTGGTTTCTCCGGCCAGGCGGGTGAGGCGCAGGGCGCGCATCTTGATTTGCCGCTCGGACTCCTCGCCTGAAACATATAACACTTTCTGCTTGGCGGTGCTGCCATCATCCGCCATTTCAAGCGCCATCTGCAGCAACAGGGTCGACTTGCCAATACCCGGGTCACCGCCGACCAGCACAATGGATCCGGGGACGACACCGCCGCCCAGCACGCGCGCGAATTCACCGATGGGCAAGGGGATGCGTTCCTCAGCGTCGCCCTGGATATCCCCCATGCGGCGCGGGGTTGAACGAGCGTTCAGTCCGCGCAGGTGCGTTTTGGCGGGAGTAGATGCCTGTTGAATCACCTCTTCGACCATGGTGTCCCAACCACCGCATTGCGGGCATTTGCCCAGCGGGCGGGGTGCAACCTTGCCGCATTGCTGACAGACGTACTGGCTGATGGTTTTTGGCATGTCTTTATTATACCCACAAGCCAGACCAGAGCGGCAACAGGTGAACTGTCTTTCAGGAGGATTAGTTGCGCTCCCTGTCAAATGCAACGGGAGACCCGGGGTATAGGATCATTGTTTCACACAGTAAATGATCAGGGGGTTTAGTTCCGAGTTACTCTGACGCGCGGTTCCGGTAGACCCGGCCTTCATTGTCCTGGTAAACCAGCTTCCAGCCGGCAAGAAAATCATCGGATTCGATTTTTTCCGGGTATCCAACGTCGGTTATCCAGGGAGTTTGCAGGAAAACCCAGTAATCAGGGGCTGTCTTGCGGCTGATCGAGTTGGTCAGGCCTTCCCCAAAAACATAGAATGGCATGCCGTTTTCCACCCAGACCACGGAGTGAGAAACGTTTTTCCGGATGTAGTCGTACGCACTGAAATATCCACCAGTTCCCACAGGCTCACGGAACTGGTCACTTAAAACGATCAAATTTTGCGTGTCAGGTTTCAACCGGTCAAGATTGGATATTGTACCCGCTATCGCGATACCCCCCATAGCGGCAGCCAGGAGAATGGTCATAAGGATGTTTTTTACCCGCAAAACAAACATTACCACAGGATCCAGTAGAAGCAGGATCACCGGTAAAAGGTAAACCAGCAGGTAAACACCGAAACGCCAGGCGACTTCTGCCGGCTGCTGCGTGCTTCCCCAGAAGGCCGTTGAAGGGGTGGCGGCAAATGAAAACAGGAGCACCCCAAAAATGAAGGGGATCGTCCAGTGTACTTTTCGAAAAAAGATGGACGCGATGATGGACACAATAAAAACCACCAGCGTTATTTGCAGGATGACACCCATGTGCTGATAGAAAAATGGATTAAAGAGGTTGTTGAGGATGGACAACCTTTGAATTTCAAGAACGTCTTCAGAAAACACGGTTTTGTTGATCAGCAGGTTGCGCAAGACCCACGACAGCCCACATAGCAGCAGTAAAACCGTCGCTGCCCAATACCGAAAGAAACTGACCCTTGAAGACTCTCTCTTGATAACCTGTTTCACACCCAGAAAACCTACCAGCGCCAGCGAGACAGCCAGAATGACCAGACCATTTGGTTTTGTGGCCGCGATCAAGAAACCCGTGAGGGCCATTCCCGGCAGGGAGAAGCGATGCGCCTGGTCTTTTGGACCTAGCGGGGAGAATGCAAGCAGCGCGATGATAGCCGAGGAAATCAGAAAATCATTCTTTCCTATCGTAAACCCTGCCAACCGTATCCACGAGAAGGGGTTACTCTCGATAAAACGTATCAGGTCATAGCTGGCGAACACAAAGACCACGACGAAGAATATAACGCCCCCAGGAAGCCTGGAAAACCGGCGGCATAACAGGAACGTCGCCAACAGAAAAAACGCCATGATGAGGGCGTGTGTCAACCCGATCAGGTAACCATCGCGGTTGAGTATCAGCGCGAACGCGATCAGCGTTTCATACCCCGAGGGATACTCACCATATGAGATCGAGAGATCGAGCAATGTGTGGCTGACCACCAGTTCCGCCGCCCTGGGCAGGTGATAGACACCCGCGTCCCACGCCAGGTCTGGATTGATGCTCGAAAGCGGCCAAAGCGCGAGCGGCAGAAAAAGCAGCACAATGAACAGAAGCGCGCCGGCAGTATACCCAGCGGTGTTCAAAACCCGGTAGCCGCGGTGAGCGGGCGGATTGTCTCTTTCAGCGAGCAGGAAATTTTGAATCAGCCGCAGGCAGAGGATCAGCGTAAGGGTAAATGTCAGCGCGAACAGCACCAGCACCGTAACACGGGTGTATACGTTGAGCATACCGAGGATGGTGCTGCTGAAGATTATCGCTGTGAAAAGCGATAACAAGATGAGAAATGATCTAACAAGTATCCTGTTCAATTACACACACCCGTAATACCGGGATGCGGGAGATCTAACTAAACCGCTTCACGTAACAACGGCGGCGCTTATGCTGGCGTCTATCCAGGTACTTCCACATCGCCAGGATATCCAGGTTGTTTTCCAAGGTCGCGTTGGTTTCTATGTACTTGATCCCGTATTTTTCGAAGGTCTCAAGGATCTGTTTCATCAGCATCGCGGTCACGCCGCTGCGGCGGTATTCATCGCGCACCCCTACCAGGTAGAGATCCGCCTTGTCATTCCTGCGCAGTGCTTTTAGAAAGTAAATAAAGCCGAACGGGAAAAGCTCCCCTTTGCTCTTTTGCAGCGCCTCAGAGAAAGAGGGAAATGTGATGCCGAAGGCGACCAGCCGATCGTCTTTGTCCAGCACCAACGGGATAAAATCTGTATTGGCGAAACCGAAATAGGTGTTCACATACGACTTCACCTGTGCTTCGGTGAGCGGAACCGTCCCATACAGGTTGCGGTAGGCTTCGTTGATCACCTCAAATATCTGGGGAGCGATCTTTAACAGGTCCTTTTTCGTACCCTTGAACATGTGCGTGTTGGTGCGTTTCGCGATAAGCTCCGCGGCCTTGTCGATCTTGTCTTTGTATTTGTACGACATGGTGAATTGATGCTCGAGCCAATCGACGTCTTTTACATATCCCAGCGCTTCCAGGTATTTTGGATAATAGGGGTAGTTGTAGATTGTGGCCAGGGTGGTGGTTTCATCAAAGCCTTCCACCAGCATGCCTTCGCGGTCAAGATCGGTAAATCCAAGCGGACCGTGCACGCCCTCCATGCCCTCCTCTTTGGCCCAGTTCTCCACCACGCCAAGCAAACCCTGAACCACCTCGGGATCATCAACGAAATCCACCCAACCGAAGCGCATGTAGCGCTCGCCCCATTTTTGCTCATGCTTAGGGACGATCATTCCGGCGATCCTGCCAACGACTTCTCCGCCGCGGTACGCCAGCCAGTACCTGGCGCGGGCTTCTACCAGCGCCGGGTTGCGGTCTGAACGCAGGGTGTTTACTTCATCGGTAAAAAGGTTGGGAACATAATGGGGATTGCCCTTGTAAAGCGTAAGCGGGTAACGGATAAAGGTTTTCAGATCACGAACGGAGTGGATTTCTTTAATTTCAACGGTCACGGCTATTCCTCCAGCCAGTCGATATATACCCCGGAACGGGGTTCTCTCTCATACTTATTATTAACCCCGTTTCTTGTAAAAGGAACCCCCTCGATGAACCTGGTTGCGCTGCCTGGGCGGCCAGCGAATACATCCATACCCTCTTGACTTTGTGCGGGACACAATTGGATCTCTGCTTTGTAATCATTATAGTGAATAAGCCCTCTGAGTGATGTCCAACCTGAGAAAGATCCAGAAGTTGCGCCGTCATTTCTCCGGAGAAATGGTGACTACATAGATATAAGAAAGCGGTACCCCGCCTGTATTCTTCACGTCATGCCAGGTGTGAGGGGGGTTGAACAGCACGCAGCCCGGCTCTACCGTGAGCGTTTGCACACCGGGGATCTGCAGTTCGCCAAAGCCGGATAGCGGAATCAGCATTTCTTCCCTTTCCCCGGTTGAGTGCAAACCGACGGATTCACCGGGAGCCAGTACAACATGCCCGGAACGGAGATAAAGGCTTTGCGGCGGGGAGAGCAGGGGTTTATGGCTCTTCTCCCCGGTCAAGAGGGGGATGCGGAGCGGAGGGGATTGCGTGCCACTGATTTCATCGTTATCGGTCAAATTTCACCTCGCGGGGGATGCATCGTGAAAATCACACACCATGCAACCAATCAAATATTGAATCTAGAACCCCTGGTACACGAATGGGGCGATCGTATCGGAGAAGAAGGCCAGCAGCGCGACGAATAGGAGCAGCACGACAAGCAATACCTGGAACCAGCGCGGCATGGTGAGAAGGAACTCATCCTTGCCTGCTTTATGCTGCAGCGCGTCAAATCCGATGGCGGCGGCGAGCACCAGGATGAGAATGGGGTTGGGCAGGTTAAATTGCGACCAATCCGAGAGCGGCGACCATCCAACCAGGGTGCGCGCCAGGGCAAGCAGGTCGGGCGGCGCCCAGCGGAACATGGCGCCGAGGTACTCCCAGGTATGCCGCAGGCTGGTGCGGAAGGGCAGCCAGGCCAGGGCTGCGAGCAGGAAGGTGATCACCCTGCCCGCGTTCTGTTTCCAGCGCGGCCGCCGGTTCATGGGCGGCAGCGGCTTTCTCAAAGACGGCAGGTGTTCGAGCATCAGGTAAAGACCATGCAGCCCGCCCCACACAAGCAAATTCCATGAGAGACCATGCCACATGCCGCTGACCAGCATGGTTGCCATCGGGGGCAGAAAGACGTTAAAGAAATGATCCTCTGCCGGGTAGCGGCGGCGAAGCTTCCACGCGAGGGGATAGAAAATGTAATCGCGCAGCCAGTTGGAGAGGGTGATGTGCCAGCGGCTCCAGAACTCGGTGAAGTTGCGGGCGTAATAGGGCAGGTTGAAGTTGGGTGAAAGCTCAATGCCAAACCACAAACTGACGCCGCGCACGATCGATGTGTAGCCGGCAAAATCGTTGTACAGGGCGAAGGCGTAGGCCAGCAGCCAGAAGACCAGGTCCTGGCCGGTATGGTTAACAGGCGAGGTAAACGCGCTAGCTGGAATCATATTGAAGAGCGGGTCCGCCAGCGCCAGCTTGCGCACAAGCCCGACGAGCACCAGGGCGGCGCTGCGTTCCACCAGGGCGCGGTCGACCACCAGGGGGGAAACCAGCCTGGGCAGGAAGACGCGGGCGCGCTCCACCGGGCCGGAGAGGAGCTTTGGGAAATACAAGATGTACACACTGAACCGGATGAAGCTGGTCTCGGGTGTAAGGCGGTTATTCGACACATCCACCAGGTAGGAGATATTCTGCACCATCAGGAAGGAGAGACCGACCGGCATCAACAACTGCAGCAGCGAGCCCTCGCGTAAAACGCCGAGCGAACTGAGGAGGGCAGAAAACTGGGGCAGAAAGAAATGGTTGTACTTGAAGATGAACAGGAAAAGGATGTTGATGATAATTCCAGCGGTTACCCAACGCTTACGCGCGGGGTTCGCTGGCGAGGCGCGCAAACCAAGCCAATAATTGATCCCGCTGTAAAAAACCAGCACCAGGGCAAACTGCCATGACCAGGTGAGGACGAATGCCAGGGAAATGACCAGCAGCCACGGCAGCCGCAGCCTGGCGGGGAGACGGTGGTACACCAGGGCTGCCAGGCAGGCGCTTGCGAAGAAGACCAGCGAGGTAACCGTCATTGGCTGCCACCGGGGGCTGAACGCAGACAATCACCCGATCGCTGGCACAGATCGGCTAATTCTTCAGCGAGAAGCTTTGAGAACCGGATGGCTCCCTTGTAATTCAGGTGATGATGGTCGACCCGGTCCTCGAGCGGGATGAGCTGCCAGGCGATCGCCGGCAGGAAGCTGCCGCCGCGGCTGGTGATAAATGGCACCAGCTGGTCGAGATAAGGGGCGTGGGCCTGTTCCCCGCCGAAATAAACGAAATAATTTGGGTGAACGGGCATTTCGGTGACAATGACGGTCATGCCCTCCTCCTCGAGAGACAGGATATCTCCCAGGGCTTTTAACCTGTCCGGATCGACCGCGTAATCCGCGAAGAGTATGAAATCCTCTTTTTCCTCCGGGTCGCTGGGATCCGGGGGAATGTCGATATCCACACCGGTATGAGAATCAGGCTCATACCCCTGGGTGGTGGTGTCATTAAAGCGGCGCATACTCATGAGAAAATTATCAAGAAAATCCGCTCTGCTCCAATTGCGGTACGGGAGGAGGTGCTGCAGCACCGTGGAGTTGTTCTTTAACCACGTGGTGGCTGAATCGCTGGTGAACCATTCGTTGTCGAGCAGGGTCTGCTCGATTTCAAGACCGTTGTTGACGGCGTAATCGCGCATCTCGGTGACAAAGAGGATCGTTCCGGGGTGATAGCGCTCGACCAGGCGTTTGGCGATGACCGAATTAGGGGCGACGGTGAGTCCTTCTACGCCAAAATTGAAGATGCGCAGATCCTCTCCAGTCAGTGAGCTGTACTCAGCCGAAAGCACCGCTGGATCAATACCGGTGTTGACCATCGAGTTGCCCATGAGGATCACATCGACGCCGCCATTTTCACGCACGTAATCCTTGAGCTCGAACCACTTAATTTCAAATTGCGCGTGGTATACACCCACCGAGCGCAGGGAAAGGATACGATCAAGGCTGGTGAAACGAAAAAGACCCTCAAGAATAACAAGCAGGCCGAGAAAAACCGCCAGGGCGATGATCAGCGCGCCGATCAATGAACGCGGCGACCGGGTTGTTTCCTTTCCAATCCCCTCTGCGGGTGTGGTCCGGGTCATGAAACCCTCAATTCATCTGCTGCCGCTGGTTGTTTTTCCCAATGAGCCGGCCGCCGGATGATTTTCAGCGGTTTTCCGCTCTTTTTCGGTCAGCAGCTCTTTCAGGCGGGGGTGGTCGGCGTAGAAGCCGTGGTATTTCTCCGGGAGCATTGAAGCGATGAGGCACATGATCTCATCCGTCAGACCCTGCAGCTGACCTTCGCGGTTGCCGCGGTCGAGGCTGGGCGGGTAAATCGGTTCTCCGTACTCAACCACGATGTGAGGGCGTTTCAAACGGCGCAACTTCTCAACCGAATCCTCTGTACCCGCGATGGCAGTTGGAATGATCGGAACACCGGTGCGCAGCGCCAGAAGCGCGGCGCCGGGTTTGCCCTCCAGTAGTTGACCAGTCACACTGCGGGTGCCTTCCAGGGCGATACCGAGAGCTTTGCCGGATTTTAGGGCTTCAGCCGCTTTGCGAAAGGCTGAAAAATCCGCCGTGTCGCGATCCAGCCAGATGCCCTCAGCGGTGACGATGAACCAACGCAACAGCGGGTGCTTGAGGTATTTGGTGGTCACCAGCGCGGTCATGTCCGGGCGGTTGGGTGTGAGGAATAGCACGGGGATATCCATACGGCTCATATGGTTGCAGGCGATCAACACACCACCCGCCGGCGGGATGTTTTCAGATCCGATGATCTCGGTCCTGGTTAACGCTTTCATCAACCAGCGTATGATGCTGCGAAGCCTGTGAGATTTCATGCTCTTTCTCCCTCGATATCAGTCACGCCTTATAAAGCCTGCGAAGGGGTTTCTTCTGTTTTGGCTGGCTTCTTGCGGTTGCGTATGAGCTCAACAAAGACCGGCACAAGCGAAATGAGGATGATGGCAATGGCGATCAGCGAAAAGTGTTCCTGGACGAACGGGTGGCTGCCGAAAAAATATCCCGTGAAAAGGAAAACCGCCGGCCACAGGATGCCGCCGATGATATTGTACGATATAAAATGCTTGTAGCTCATTTTCCCTATACCTGCCACAAAGGGCGCGAAGGTACGGATAATTGGAACGAAGCGCGCCAGGAAAATGGTCTTGCCGCCGTGTTTTTCATAAAAAGCGTGGGTGCGGTCAAGGTATTCCTTTTTTAACCAGCGCACTTTCTGATTAAAAACGCGCGGGCCGACATAATGACCGATCCAGTAATTGGCGGTATCACCAGCGACCGCGGCGATGACCATCAGGAAGTACAGGAGGAAAATATTCAACGGGCTGCCGGGACGGGCTGCGAAAGCCCCGGCGGCAAACAGCAGGGAATCCCCGGGCAGGAAGGGGGTCACCACCAGGCCGGTTTCGATGAAGATGACCACGAACAGGATGGCGTATGTCCATCCATGGAAGATGAAGATTAATTTATCCAGGTAAAGGTCGATGTGCAAAATAAAATCGATGATTGTCTTTATGACTTCCATTTAAATAACCTCTGAGTATGTTTAGTAGGGGTCTAATTTTACTCTATAAAAGCGGGGATTTCGGGTGGCAAGGGAGGGGGCGCCTGCCACCGCAATTTGCGATTGAAAAGAAAAAGCGCCGCGAGCATCAGGATGAACATGGCGGCCAGCACCCACACCGAGGAGGAGGCTAACACCGGGTTGACCGGAAGCGGGAACTCGGATCCAAGCTGCGAGAGGCCCATGAACAGGGCGAACAGGTTCCAAACGCCATGGATGAGGACGGTGAGAAAATAAGTGACCGCGACGCGCAGGTGTTTGCCATCCTGCCACGCAGACGCGATCGCCCAGCCATTTAGCCCCGCGGTCAGCGTATGCAGCAGGCCTGTACCGATCCGTCCGACCGCGGTGAACGCCCAATCATCGCCCATCATTGAGCCGAGAGAAAACAGGCTTTCGATAAGCCCAAAGGAAGCCCCGCAAACCAGGCCGGCGATAAATCCTTCAACTGGTGAAAGAAGGCGTTTGAATAACACCCACATGGCGGCGGGTTTCAGGGCTTCTTCGATCAGCGGCACGACCAGCGAAATACCCGCGACCGCAAAACCGATCACCTCGGGGCGTTGAACCAATGGCAGCCAATCGATGGAGGGCAGTTCGATGCTCAGCGAATCGAGAAAGGAGCCGCCTGTTAATTGCTGGAGCAGCGGAGCAAACTCAGGTTGCTGCAGAAGCCACAGCCCAGCGAAGACAATGCCGATCCCGACGATGATGACCTCGACGAAGATTATCATCGGGAGGGTGATATACACGCTGAAGACCGACAGTCCCCATTGCCTTTTGGTGGTCATCGGTCTAAGCCGGCGGCTGCCTAATTGAACATACCAGACGAGCGGAATCCCCACAAGAAGAATATTGACCAGCGGCAGCAGCCAGCCAGAGACAGGGGTTTGAGAAAGCCAGCGGCCTAACAGGATCAAGAGGGGTACAAAAAGAAGGAACAGGCTCGCAAAGAGAAGCAACCGGGGGCTTACATATGAGGGTTTATCCCCTTTTAGATACCGGATGGAAAGCCCCAGCGAGGGAATTGGCAGCAGGACCAGCAGGAGCAGGATCCACAGGATGCCGCGCATCTGGTCGATCTCGGAGAATGTGTACGAGTCGATCGTAGGGGCGAGCAGGAGCAATACGAGAACACCGAACAGACCGGCGATCGAGGAGAGGATACTGACGATGCTTACCACCAGTTGGGCAATTGCCGCTCCGCGTGCAGAGTGTGATGTCGAATTCATGGTCAATCTACTTCCTTGATGGTTACAGTGATGATCGTTTCAGCCGGCAGGATGATCGCGTCGCTTTCGGGATTGCGGGGGCGCAGGGTGTTCAACACGTCCATGCCCTCGATGACCTGACCAAAAATGGTGAAACTCCCGTCCAGGTTGGGCATGGGGGCGTAAGTGATGAAAAATAAAGCAGCATTCAACCCGTTGGAGAGGTGGTCGAGGGCGAGAACGCCAGCCCTGTCAAAACGCAGTGATGGATCAACCTCGTCAGTAAAGCCGTATCCGGGTCCGCCCAACCCGGAGCCGGAAGGGTCGCCACCCTCAGCAATAAAGCCGGGAATCACCTTATAGATGGGTGTGTTGTCAAACCAGCCGGTCTGCGCGAGATGCACAAAACTGTTCACCGCCAAAGGAGCTTTATCAGCGAACAATTCAACGACGATGTCTCCCTTTTCGGTCTTAATGGTTGCCTGGTATTGTTTTTGCGGATCGATGGTAAATTCTGGGCAGGTAGTTTGCGCGGTTTCCTGCATGAGAAAATACGCGACCAGCGGTTCGAGAGATTCGATATTCACCCTGGTTTTCACGACAATCCCGTTGAAGAAAAGCACTGGCGTGGAGGAAATCATCAGCGGCTCGGCATCCCGCATGGCATTAACCACTCGCTCCTGAATGTAGGGAGTATTGAGGTTGGCTTCAAATTGTTCTTTGGAAATCCCCAGCAGGACCAGCTCCTCGGCCAACCAGGGTAGAAACTCATCTGTCTTTAACGAGGTCCACTCCGCCTGGCGCTGATAGAGCAGGTCATTGACCTGCCAGAAGCGGTTGCTCTCCGCGGCCGCTTCAGCGGCGTAGGCTGCCAGCAGGGATTTATCCTCCACTTCAGGCTGGGGGTATTGGCGCAGGACGAGACGGATCTGGCCGGGATATTTTTCTTCGAGGGCGAACAGGTTCTGAACGAGCGTTCGGCAGGCGGGGTTTTGATAGGTGCAATAGGAAAGGATGGTGATGGCGGGGTTCTCCGCGCCGTAGCTGTGGTCCGCCGCGGTCTCCGCCGGGGGCTGGGTCTCGGCCTGGGGATCTGCCTGCGGAACCACGGGCACGACACGGCATTCCGCTGGCGGGCTGGAAGTGAACTCGACGGCTGGTGTCGAAGCCGGCTCTGCACTGGTCGGCGCAATGGTCGCGGTTAAGTCGGCGGCGATGTCAGGCTCATGCGTTGGGTTCGGGACCGTTGTTGCGGCGGGAATGGGCGCGGGCGCTCCGCTGTTTGCGCAGGCAGAGAGGAAAAATGAGAGGATGAAACACAGAACCAGCGTTGTCTTCAGCGTGGAACGCATGGCTGCTATGCCGGCTTGAGGGCAGCCAGAACCGCGGCGCGCAAGTCCCGCTGCACCTGTTGGGGAGATTGACTGGCATCGATCACTTTCCAGCGCGGCGGCTCGAGTCTTGCCAGTTCAAGGTAGCCGCGCCGAACCCGGTTGTGAAACGCGAGTTCGTAATCATCCAGGCGGTTCCACTCGCCGCCGCCTTTGTGACGGCGCGCCAGACCGGTTTCCACGTCCACATCCAGCAGGAGGGTCAGGTCGGGTTTGAGCCCGCCAGTGGCGAATGCCAAAATGCTTTGCAGGATACCCAGTTCAATGCCATGGCCGTACCCCTGGTAAGCGAGGGTTGAATCCGCGTAGCGGTCGCTGAGCACCACCACGCCCTTCTCCAACTGGGGGCGGATGACCTCGGCGACGATCTGTGCGCGGGCGGCGCAGAACAGCAGGATTTCGGTGCGTGGATTCATGGACTTGTTGTCCATGCGCATGATCACTTCGCGGATCTGGTCCCCGATGGTCGTGCCGCCAGGCTCGCGGGTCGTGAGAACCTCAAAACCCTGCTCGCGGATAAAATCCGAGAGAGCCGGAACCTGCATGGATTTGCCGCTGCCGTCTGGACCTTCAAGCGTGATGAACATGGAAAACGCTCCAGTCTATTCCCGGAAGATCCTCACCCTGCGGTTGGGATCTTTGCCGTAAGAGTGTGAGACGAGTTGTGCCTGGCGCGCCATTTCATGCTGGATGCGCCGGATGGCGGGCGAGGCTGGTGGCAGGTCAACCCAGCGCTGGCCATTCAACACCGCGCGGATGGGGGATTCGGGCTGGTTGGTCACATCGCCGATCTCGGGGTTCAAACTATCAGAAATATTGAATACCTCCGCCAGCGATTGTTCCATCTGGTTGATGGTATTGGCGCGCAACACGTAGATCGGGATGCCCCGGGCTTCGGCTTCAGTGATTGGCTGCTGCCTCGAGCGGTAATACGCGCGCAATGTCATGACGATATCTGCTTCGCTGATGTCGCGGGCGATCAACGCCGGAACACCCAGCCGGTGCGCGGCCTGCTGCAGACGGTTACGCGCGACCCCGTATGGGTATATGCGCATCTTGCGCAGTGGTTTGCGTTCCGCCATGCTGACAGCCTGGTCGTATTCGATCTGACCCGTACCGGGCATGGTGAGAAACTGGTCGTCTTCATATTCGCGATTGGCGCGCTCCGCCTTCTCATTGTTTGGGGAGTAGGTGCGGCGGGTGCCCTGGACCATGCCGCGCACGGGAGCGGCGGCCGGGGCTTTCTCTATGTGCACTTCATTCTCGGCATCGCGCCAGCGGATTTCCGGTTGAAGCGGGTAGCCACGCACGAGCGTATCGACGGATTGGGCCACATCCGGGTGCACTGCCAGGCGGTCCCGTTCCTGTAGTTCCACCAGCATGTCGAACGTGGGGGGAGAGCGGCGCTCGAGCACCGTCTTCTGGGTGCCGCGGCGGCGGGCTTCTTCATCAGAAAGGGTGACCGATTCAATCCCGCCGACCAGGTCGGAAAGCGTGGGATTTAGCAGCAGGTTTTCCAGCGTGCGTCCGTGTGCCGTGGCCACCAATTGCACACCGCGCTCGGCGATGGTGCGGGCAGCCATGGCCTCGAGCTCGCGCCCGATCTCATCAATGATGACGACTTCAGGATTGTGATTCTCAACGGCCTCGATCATCACTTCGTGCTGCAGCGAAGGGGTGGCCACCTGCATACGGCGGGCTTTGCCAACCGCGGGGTGCGGCACGTCGCCGTCGCCGCCGATCTCGTTGGAGGTGTCGACGATGATGACGCGCTTCGACTCGGCCAGGATGCGGGCGGCCTCGCGCAGCATGGTGGTCTTGCCCACGCCCGGGCGGCCCAGGCTGAGCAGGGATTTGCCCGACTCGACGATGTCCTGGATGATGTCGACCGTGCCGTAGACCGCCCGGCCGACGCGCAGCGTCAGCCCGACGATGTGTGTGCGCCGGTTGCGGATGGCCGAGATGCGGTGCAGGGTGCGTTCCAGGCCGGCGCGGTTGTCGGCGTCGAACTCGCCGCCGTG
>ERZ1649853.423-NODE-423-length-18125-cov-17.779192_pt1 | contig 18125 bp, 15 predicted proteins | sample MGYA00575353_ERZ1649853 | MGnify/ENA primary metagenome ERZ1649853 (study PRJEB40853, sample SAMN11349654) | freshwater sediment metagenome | isolation source: river sediment | host: Sediment | place: India: Okhla Barrage, New Delhi | collected 2017-02-21 ...
GTGTAAGGCAGGTGCTCTACCGACTGAGCTAACCGCCTGGGATCCGGATCCCTGTCCACCTTAGCCCAAACCGGCCCGGTCGCGCGACGCCTTGGAGGCCGGGGGCCGACCTCTCTAGAATGACCCGCTCATGGAAGCACAGGTCCCCAGCGCGGCGATCCAGGCGGCGGACGATTCCCGCCGGGCGGAGGCGGCGAGGCTCCTGAGGCTCGCGGCGCCGGTGGTCGTGGCCTACCTCGGCACCGTCGCCATGGGGGTCGTGGACACGATCATGGTCGGCCGCCTCGGCGCCGGGGCGCTGGCGGCGGTCGCGCTCGCGAACACCTGGACGTTCGGCCTCGTCATCGTCGCCCTCGGGGCCGCGCGCGCCCTCGACCCGATCGTGGCCCAGGCGCACGGGGCCGGGGACCGGAGGACCGTCGGCCTCGGCTTCTCGCTCGGACTCTCGATGGGGATGCTGCTCGCGCCCCCCGTCATGGTCGCCCTGGCGTTCGCGGAGCCCGCGCTGTCCCTCCTCGGGCAGCCGCGGGAGCTGCTGCCGCCCGCGGGGGCGTACTGCCGCGCGCTCATCTGGGGGGTGCCCGGCCTCCTCGGGTTCGCGGTCTGCCGGCAGTACATGCAGGCGCTCGGCCGGATGCGGCCCGGCACGGTCGCGGTGATCCTCGCGAACTTCGTCAACGCGGGGCTCAACTGGGTCCTGATCTTCGGGAAGCTCGGTGCGCCCGCGCTCGGAGCGCTGGGATCGGGCTACGCGACCGCGGTCTCGCAGTGGTTCATGTTCGGGGCGATGCTCTGGCTGGGGCGGGACAGCGTCCGCGGACACTGGCTCGGCTGGCGCGAGAGGCTGGCCTGGCGCTCGCTCGGGCGCGTCCTCGGGATGGGTTCCTCCCTCGGCTTCCAGACCGGCTTGGAGGTCTGGGCGTTCCACGCGGCCGGGCTGATGATCGGGTCCCTCGGCGCCGTCCCGCTCGCGGCGCACGCGATCGCGATGAACCTCGCGACGTTCTCGTTCATGGTGCCGGCGGGGCTCTCGGCCGCCGCCGCGACGCGGGTCGGGCACCTCGTCGGCGCCCGGCTCGCATGGGGCCGCACGGCTCGCGTCGCGGTCGCGCTCGGGATCGGCGTGATGGTCGTCCCCGCGGTCGCGTTCGTGCTGGCCCCCAGGGTCCTCGTAGGCGTGTACACGTCCGACGCGGCCGTAATCGCGCTCGCCGCGATCCTCCTCCCCCTCGCGGGCACGTTCCAGCTGTTCGACGGCACGCAGGTCGTCGCGTTCGGCGTGCTCCGAGGGGCGGGCGATATCCACGTGCCGTCCGCCGCGAACATGGTCGGGTACTGGCTCGTCGGGCTGCCGGTCGGGTGGCTGCTCGGCTTCCGGCTCGACCAGGGAGCGCCCGGCGTCTGGATCGGGCTCGTCCTCTCGCTCGCGGTGATCGCCCTCCTCCTCCTCGGGAGGATCGCGTGGGTCCTTCGCCGCGCGCGCTTCGTATAATGGATCGACGTCGCCCCGTCTTCGAAGGAGGCCCGGTGGCTTCGATCGTCTCGCGTTCCTTCCCCATCGCGGCGGCGCTGTCGCTCCTGCTCGCGATGTCGCCCGCGTCCCGGGCCGCGGACGAGGCCCCGCCTCCGCCGGCGCGGGAGGGGGGCACGTCGAGGCTCGAGGGGACCGCGAGGATCGGCCGGAGGACGCCGGCCGTCGGCGCGACGGTGTCGGTCCGGCCGGAGGGCGGTGCGACGCCGATCCGGCTGACGACGACGGACGAGAAGGGCCGGTTCCGGTTCGACGGGCTCTCGGACGGCGCGTACCGGGCCGACTTCCGCCGGGACGGGCTGGCACCGGTCGTCAAGTCCGGGATCGAGGTCCGATTCCCGTTCCGCACCGTGATCGAGATCACCATGCAGGCGGGGGGCGCCCCGGCGGGTGGCGGCGCCCCCGCGCCGCCCGCGGGCGTGGGGTCGCACACGCTGCGGGGCGTCGTTTCCATCCTGGGCGCAGGCCCCGCGCCGGAGGCGCGCGTGCGGCTCCTCCGGACGGACGGAAGCCACGATCCCCGGTTCGCGCTGACGGGGCCCGACGGGAGCTTCGCGATCGACGGCCTGCCCGGCGGGCCGTGGCGGATCGAGATCCTGGGAGCGGGCTACCTGCCGATCCGGACCGATCTCGAGATCGCGGGCGACGTCGCGGTCGAGGCCAGGCTCGTCGGCCAGCCGGCCGATTATCTCCCGCCTCCGCTCGACCTCCTGCCGCAGGAGAGGCCCGTCCCGCCGCCAGGCTGGTAGGGCGGGAAGCGGCCGCTTCTCGATCTACTGGGCGGCCGACGGTGCCGCTGAGATGTCGGCCCTGAGCTTCGGATCCACCTTCAGCCCCTGCGCCTCCGCTCGTGCGAGAGCGCTCAGGGCGTCTTCGGACCGCCCGGACTTCCAGTACGCGATCGCGAGGTTGACGTAGGAGGGGAGATGGAGCGGCGAGTACTTGACGGAAGCCTCGAAGTAGTCGATGGCTCCGGCCAACTCGCCGAGGCGGAACAGGGCGTTGCCCGCGTAGTAGTCGATCTGTCCCAGCGGGTTCGTCAGCTCGACCGACGTCGGGAGCGGCCCGTCGCTGATCGCGAGCTGCTGCGCCCGGTTGTAGAGCTTCGCCTGCGCCATCGGAGCAGCACCCGACTTCGAGCTGGATATCGCGACCTGGCTCGATGCGTCGGCAAGGCGCGCCATCTCGTCCATCTTGGCGTTCTCGTTCTGCTGCGCGCGCCGGATGACCTCGTTCGCGTACTCGATGTAGGCGGTCTCCGCGCGCTGAAACGCCGCGTAGGCGTCCTTGTACCGTTGCTCCGCCATCGCCATCTGTCCGAGCCCCACGTGCGCGTCCGGGAAGTCGGGAGCGATCTCCAGCGCCTTCCGGAACAGTCCGCGGCCTTCCTCGACCCGTCCCGACTTCAGCGCCTCCGTGGCCTGCGTGCACAGCTTCCTCGCCTTTTTCGTGTCCGAGGCCCTACCGATCTCCGCGCTCTGCACGGAAACGACCGAAAACGCCAGGATCGCCATGATCCAGCACCGGTACTTCATGAGAGGTGTTCCTCCATCGACTGCCGCGATTCGCATCGGCTCCGCCCGCGGTTGCCTGGTGCCGGCATCGGCGGCGGGCGGGGTGCGGGAAGGATAAGGCGGCGACAGGATGCGGGTCAATCGGGCTGGATGCCCGTGCGTCAGGGCTGCGCGGCCGCCGCCGCGCGGACCGCGAAGAAGCCGCGGCGCGCGCGGACCTCGACGCCGGGACGCCGCGACTCGACCTCGACCGGGATCCACCGCCCGTCCCAGGTCTTGTTCGCCGTCGAGTAGGCGAGGAAGTACTGCTTCTTCAGCTCGTCCGCGATCCGCTGGTAGACGCCTCCGAGCTCGGCCGCCTCCTTCACGAAGAAGGCGCGCCCGCCGGTGACGTCGGAGAACTCCTTGAGGACGTTCTTCCGACCGGTGTCGAGCAGCCCGACGCCGAGGCCGATCCCGTAGATCAGGACGTTCTGCGCCTTCGCCTCCTCGAGGACGCGGTCGTATCCGAACTGGCTCGACGTGTCGTCGCCGTCCGAGAGGAGCACGATCGCCTTGCGTCCCTGGATCCCCTTGAGCTTCCGGAAGGCGGCGTGCAAAGCGTCGTAGATCGCCGTGGCCCCGATCGGCTCCGTGCTCTCGATCGCCTCCTTCAGCGGGGCGTGGTCGGCGGTGAAATCCTGGAGGAGGAAGACCTTGTCGTCGAAGGCGATGACGAGCGCGCGGTCCTCCGGCCGCAGCGTGTCCACGAACGAGCCGGCGGCGGCGTGGACCTCCTTCATCCGGTCCTTCATCGAGCCCGACGTGTCGAGCAGGATCGCCATCGTGACCGGACGGTCCTCGGCGGAGAAGTCGGTCAGCGCCTGCTCCTTCCCGTTCTCGAGGATGCGGAAGTCGTCGGGCCCGAGCCCCGACACGAAGCGGTCGTCCCGGTCGATCGCCGTCGCCCACAGAATGACGCGGTTGACCTCCTCGAAATAGGCGACCTCGATCTTCCGCGTGACGACCGCGTCGCTGACCCGCACCCCCTCCTTGTGCCAGGCGATCGCCCGGATCACCCAGGACTTGGGGACCTCGCCGAAGTCGTGGACCGTTTCGTAGGGGGGCTCGCGGTCCACGAACACGACCGTGTCGCCGATCAGGAACTCCACGCGGTCCACGTCCGCGGGGTCCGCGATGCGGACCCGCGCGGCGATCTTCGTCCGGCCGAACACGACGTCCTGGTTCTTCGGGCTCTCGATCTCGACCGAGAACCCCTTCCGGCGCTCAGCGTCCTGTGCGGCCGAGAAGGTCGGAAGGAGAAGCGGGATCGCGAGGGCGAGAAGCGCCACGCGGTTCCGACGGCGGAATGTGTTCGTGGGGCTCACGGAAGAGTTCCGAAACGTAGCCGCGTCTTCGAGCGGCAGTCCTCTGCCGCTCGAAGGCGTGGCAGCGGGGTCCGGGGCGGCAGCCCCGGGTTCTCCGGAGCGGACGGAGGTCGCCCTCCGGACCGGCGACTCGAGGCAATCATGTTCCCCCCTTGTCGCTCGGAACCGCCGGGACGGTCGGGGGCTCGATCGCTCCCGCCGACGCGGCCGGGGGGAGGGCGCCCGGGGCGATCTGCTCGACGATGCGGCGGACGCGCTCGACGGCTTCGTCGTCGGGGTGCGCTTCGACGAACGCCTTGAACTCGCGGACGGCTTCGTCATCGCGCCCGAGGCGGAGGAGGGACGCCGCGAGGTAGAGGCGAGCATCGGCGTGGAGGGGATCCTTGCCGAGGGCGCGACGGTAGGCGAGGACCGCGCTCTCGTCGTCGCCGAATCCCGCGAAGGCGATCCCCTCGTCGAGGTCGAGGTCCGCGCGGCTCGACGCGGCGGCCAGCTCCGAGTACACCGGCTGCGCCGCCCGGGGGCGCCCGGCTCGCAGGAGCGCGTAGGCGAGCCTCTCCCGGTCCGGGGCGGTCGCCGCGTCCTGGAGGAGAGCCGCGGCCTCGCTCCACATCCCCCGCCGCGCGTACACCTCGGCGAGGGCGTGGCGGTCCTCGGGCGTCGCGGCGTCCGCCGCGACGAGCGGCTCGATCCGCGCGGCGGTGTCGCGCTCCGCGACGATCTCGGCGTGCCGGGCGGCCAGGCGCGCTCTCGTCGGCGTCTCGAGGTCCGACGCCGCGAGCACGGACTCGATCTCCGCGAGAGCCCCCGCGTAGTCGCCTCGGCGCCGCGCCAGCTCCGCCATGCCGGCGCGCGCCTCGGGGTTCCCCGGGTCGAGGTCCAGCGCCTCCCGGAACGACGCTGCCGCGCCCGCCGGGAGGTCGAGGTCGAGCTGGATCCGGCCGAGCGCCGCCCGGTGCTCGGCGACCTTCGGCTCGAGCGCGATCGCCTTCCGGATCGAGGCGACCGCCTCGTTCCGGAGCCCCATGCGGCCGTAGGCGACCCCGAGGCGGGTCAGCGCGGGGGCGAAGTCGGGCCTCGTCGTGACGGCCTCGAGGAGCAGGCGGACGGCGTCGTCGCGGCGATCCTGCCGGAGGTAGAGGTCGGCGAGGTGCACGTAGGCCTCGGCGTACCCCTTGTTGATGGTGATCGCGCGCCGGAAGTACTCGAGGGCCTTCTCCTCGTCGGCCTTGCTCTCGTACGTGCGCCCGATCCCGTCGAGCGCCGGCGCGTACTCGCCGTGGAGCTTGAGGGCTCGGACATAGGAGGCTAGCGCCTCGTCGGCGTCTCCGCGCTTGAGCCACGCGTCGCCCAGGGCGACGTGCGCCTGGACCTGGGACGGGTCGAGGTCGAGGGCGATCTCGAGCGCGGCGACCGCCTCCGGGAACCGGCGGGCCGCGTGGAGCGCGAGACCGAGGTAGTAGTGGGCCCGGAACGAGTTGAGGGCCGTCCCGGCGGCCGCCTGGAGCTTCTCGACCGCCGTCGCGTAGTCGCCTCGCTGGTAGGCGGCGACGCCCTCGCTGAGGTCGCGGAACGAGGCGGTGCGGACCTCGGCGGATTTCCCGGCGAGGGCGGCGAGCGCCCAGGCCAGGAGGAGCGCGACGGGAACGGCCCGGAATCGGCGCGACATCGCTCCGAGTCTATTCCGGGAGGGCCTCCCGCGCATTCCCGCCCTCCGGGCGGGCGCCGGTGTCGCGCGTGATCCGCCCGTCCCGGATCTCGACGACGCGGCTCGCTCGCCGGGACAGGGCGGCGTCGTGGGTGATCACGACGATGGTGCGGCCCTGGCGCCAGAGGTCTTCGAAGAGGGCCATGATGTCGCCCCCCGAGGTCGAGTCGAGATTCCCGGTCGGCTCGTCCGCCAGGAGGATCGCCGGGTCCATCGCCAGCGCCCGGGCGATCGCGACGCGCTGCATCTGCCCGCCGGACAGCTCGGTCGGCTTGTGCTCCATGCGGTCCTCGAGCCCCACGCGCGCGAGGACCTCCTCCGTCCTTCGCTTCCTCTCCTTCGCGGAGACGCTTCCGAACAGGAGCGGCAGCTCGACGTTCTCGTAGGCGCTGATCTGCGGGAGAAGGTTGAAGTTCTGGAACACGAACCCGACGCGGCGGTTGCGCACGGCGGAGAGCCGGTTCCGATCGAGGCCCTTGACCGGCTCGCCCAGGAGGTCGTAGTCGCCTCCCGTGGGGGTGTCGAGGCAGCCGATCAGGTTCATGAGCGTGGACTTCCCCGATCCGGACGGCCCGACGATCGCGACGAACTCCCCGCCGCCGATCGCGAGGTCGATCCCCCGGAGCGCCTCGACCCGCACCTTCCCGGTGTCGTAGACCTTGGTGATCCCCTCCATGCGGATCACCGGGCCGCCGTTGCCGTTCCCCTTGCCGTTCCGCTTCCGGAAGACGTGCATGGCAGGCTCCGTTCTCACTCGTACCTGAGCGTCTCGGCGGGATCGATCGAAGCGGCCCGCCGAGCGGGAAAGTACCCTGCGAGGAGGCCGACGAGCCCCAGGATCGAGGCGGTCGCGATCCCGATCGGGACGGAGAGCGTCGGCTTCCCCAGGAACTCGAGCGCCTGGTTCCCCTCCACGGGGATCATGCCCAGGAGCACGACGACGACGATCGCCGCCAGCATCCCGAGGAGTCCCCCGACGAGCGTGTAGGCGAGCGACTCGAGGACGATCGGCCCCGTGATCCACCCGGGCCTGGCCCCGAGCGCCATCCGGACGCCGATCTCCCGCGTCCTCTCCTTGACCGTCGCGTACATGATGTTCGCGACGCCGACCCCGCCGATCAGGAGCGTCAACGCGCCGATGATGCCGAGGAAGAGCTGGATTCCGATCGCGATGTTGCGGATGACGTCGGCCTCGCCGGCCGTGTTCCAGATCCCGAACGCGCGCTCGTCCGTGGGGTCGAACCCGAGCCTCGTCCCGAGGACCTCGCGGAACCCCCGGATGACCGCCGGCATGTCCTCTCTCCGCTCCGGCTTGAGCAGGACGACCGTCAGGAATTCGTATCCGTACTGCGCTTTGAAGGTCGTGATCGGAACCAGGGCGTGGTCCGCGTCCGGCCCGCCGTACATCCCCATCTGGAGCTTCTTCTTCATCACGCCGACGACGGTGTACGGGGTCCCGTCCACCAGCAGCTGGCGGCCGACCGGCGGCTCGTCACCGTACAGCTCCTTCGCCAGCTCGTCGCCCAGGAAGACGACGCGGCGCCGCTCGCTCTCGTCCATCGCGTCCAGGAACCGGCCTCCCGCCTGGGGGATGTGGTTCCGGATCTCGCCGTACTCGAAGTTCGCGCCGATCAGGCGGGAGTTCACTGTCTTCCGGCCGTTCGTCAGGCTCGCGCGCCAGTTCGTCATCTCGCCGACGCAGGTCTCGAGGCCCTGGACCCGCCGGCGCACGACTTCGACGTCCTCGAACCGCGCCCGGATCGGGCGCCCCGCCGGGAGGCCGCGCCAGGGCTTCCCGGTCTCGCCCGGCCAGACGATCGCGAGGTCCGTGCCCATGCCGGCCCGCGCCTTGACCAGCTGCCGCTTCAGACCCTCGCCGAACGCCAGGAGGAGCAGGAGCGCGAGCGACCCCCACGCGATCGCCATGACGGTCAGGAAGGCGCGCTTCCGCTGGATGCGAGAGGCCCGCGCGAAGAGCCGGAAGACGAGTCCGATCCGAGGTCGCTCCATGCTCCTGGCCTCACGTCTTCATCGCGACGACGGGGTCGAGGCGGGAGGCGTCCCGCGCCGGGAAGTAGCCGGCGACGATCGCGACCGCGCCCAGGAGTCCCGCCGTCGTCGCGGTCACGAGGGGGGACAGGACGGGCCGGCCGACGAACTCCGTGAAGCTCTCGGGAAAGACGGCGCAGATCGCCGCCGAGATCGCGAGGCCGACGGCGCCCCCCCCGGCCGTCAGGAAGATCGTCTCCAGGAGGAGCTGCCCCAGGATGGACGACGGCCTCGCGCCGAGGGCCATCTTGATCCCGATCTCGCGCGTCCTCTCCTCGACGACGACGTTCATGATGTTCGACACGCCGATCCCGCCGACGACGAGCGTGAGCGAGCCGACGATCCCGAGGAAGAGACGGAAGGCGAGCATGAACGTGTCGAGGAACCGGAACATCTCGGTCGTGTCCCAGAGCGCCAGGGCCTCCTTGTCCTCGGGATCGAACCGGTGCCGCGCCGCGAGGATCCGGCGCACGCCGGCCTTCAGGCGCTCGGTGTCCGCGTTCGTTTCCGCCTTGAAGATGAAGTTGTTGACGTAGCGCTGTCCCGTCAGGGCGCGCATCGTCGAGGCGGGCGCGAACGCCTTCCCCTCGTCCCTCCCGCTGTAGCTCGAGTCCTGCGACTTCTTCTTCAGCACGCCGACGATCTGGAAAGGGGACCCGCCGAGCTGCACCGTCTTCCCGACCGGGTCCGTCGAGCCGAAGAGGTCCTTCGCCAGCTGGTCGCCGAGGAAGAGGGTGCGCCGCTTGTCGCGCTCGTCGAGGTCGTTGACGAATCTCCCGCCCGCCGCGGGGACCAGGTTGCGCATCTCGCCGAAGATCGGCGAGACGCCCGAGACGTCCACCGCGAGCGTCCGGGTGCCGTAGACGAGCTTCAGGGTCGAGGCGTACTCGCCCGAGATGCCGAGGAGCCCGCCCGCCCTCGCGCGCAGCATCTCGATGTCCTCCTCGTCGAGGCGGATCCGGCGGCCCTTGCCGAGCCCCTCGAACGGCTTCGACGTCAGGGAGGGCCAGGCGATCACGATGTTCTCTCCGAGGCCGGCGGAGCTCTTGACGAGCTGCGCGTGCATTCCCTGGCCGAAGGCGAGGAGAAGGCTCACGGCGACCGTCCCCCAGACGATCCCGAAGGCGGTGAACGCCGTCCGCAGCTTCTGGCTCCGCAGGTCGCGGGAGAGCTGCCGGAGCGAGGCGCGAAGGCTCATGGCGGTCCGCTCAGCCCTGGATCTCTCGGGGCGGGCGCTCGACGACCTTGTCCCCTTCCTTCAGCCCGTCGAGCACCTCGACGTTCAGCCCGTCCGAGAGCCCGGTCCGGACCTCGGTCTTCTTGGGGAGGTCCTTCGGGCCGATCCCCGGGATCTCGACGAAGGCCTTCTTCCCGCCGTCCTCGAAGGTCACGAGCCGCTCCGGGACGAGGAGCACCTCCTTCTTCTCCCGGATGACGACGTCCGCGTTCGCCGAGTACCCGGCGCGCAGCACCGTGCCGGCCGACGGATCCAGCTCGATCTCGACCTCGAACAGCTTGGCGTTGTCCTTCTCCTTGGCCTGCGGAGCGATGCGGCTGAGACGCCCGGTGACCGCCGCCTCCGGAAGGGCCCCGATGCGGAAGCGTACGGGGAGGCCGACGTCGAGCTTCCCCACGTCGATCTCGTCCACGGTTCCCTTGAACACCAGGTCCGACATGTCGGCGACCGTCGCGAGCTCGGTGCCGGCCTGGTACGAGGTCAGGGGGACGACGGGATCGCCGGGGTTGACCAGGCGCTCGAGAAGCGTGCCCCCCGCCGGCGCGCGTACGACCGTCTCCATCGCGGCGCCGCCGCCCGTGACGCGTCCCTTCCGGATCAGCTCCAGGCTGTCGCTCGCCTGCGCGAGGGAGATCCTCGCGGAGTCGAATGCCTCCCTGCGGGCGTCCAGGTCGCCGCGCGAGATCACGCCGGTCCGGGACAGCTCGTCCGCCCGGTCGAAGTCGGCCTTGGCGCGCGTGTAGGCCGCCTGGGCCAACTCCACCCCGCGCTCGGCCTCGATCAGCTCCGCCGGAGTGGGATCGGGGACGATCTCGAAGAGCGGGTCTCCGGGGATGACCGCCTGGCCGACCTCGGCGCTGCACCGCTTGACGATCCCGGAAACCTTCGACTTGACGTGGAACTTGAGCCGGGGCTCGATCTGCCCGACCGCGACCGCCTTCTCCGTGATCGCCCCCCGGGCGACGTCGACGAGCTTGATCCCGTCGGACCCGGAGTCGCGGCCGCGGAGCCACGCATAGGCCCCGATCGCCGCCCCGCAGAGAAGCGCGAGGAGGAAGAGGATCCTCACCAGCTTGCCCATCGGTCCCTCCCTGGATTCCGGCCCGGACGGCGGAACCGCCGCCGTCGGGAGGTGGTACGCGGGAGCTCCCGGCCTGGTTCTCCACGGTGGCCGCGAGATTGTGGGGTTTCGATGGCCGGGGACCGACAGGAGCGGGCCGGGGAGGGGAAGCCTGTGCGCTGGCAGGAACGGCTCGCCGGCGTCGATGCGCGGGACGGCGGAGGGGGCGGCCGGGATGGGGGCAGAAGGGCGATCGGCAGCGGCCAGGTCGTACGCTCTCGACGGCACGCTCTGGCCGGCGCGTGGAGACGAGAAGCGCGACGGGTGTGCCCGCAAGAAAGCCCGAAACGGCGCGATCCGCCGCCGCGATCGCCCGCCGGCGGACACCCCCCGGACACCCGTCACCCCACAATCTCGCGGCCACCGTGGCGTGGGAGCAGTCGCGGCCTATATTTCCCCCCGGCGGGCCCTCAACCGGTCCGGCCGAACTCGGCGGCGAGAGCGCCCCCGGTCCTCAGGGAGCGGGCGGCTCGGAGAGCGTCTCCCGCCGACCGCAAGGGGGGACCAAGGGTATGAGACGGGGCAGCCGGGGGTTCACGCTGATCGAGCTGCTCATCGTCGTGGCGGTGCTCGGGATCGTCGCGGCCATCGCGATCCCGAACCTGCTCAACGCGATCGATCGCAGCAAGCAGAAGCGGACCATGGTGGACATGCGGTGCATCGGCACGGCGGTGGAGTCCTACGCGGTCGAGTTCAACGTGTACCCGAGCGCCGGCGACATCCAGACGCTGGCCGACGTGACGACCAACGTCGTGCCGGTCTACGTGAAGGTCCTCCCCCTGCGAGACGGGTGGCAAAACGACTTCTACGTGAGCTCGACGCCCGAAGGCTACACGATCGCTTCCGGCGGCAAGGACGGGGGCGGTCTCGCCGGAGTCGTCTGGGGGCCGTTCCAGGAATTCGAAAATCCCATCGTTCTCATCGGAGGGCAGTTCGCCGCCTGGCCGGAGGGCTCCCAGCAGTAGCTCGCGGGGCGGCGGGGCGGAGCGCCCCGTCCTTGACGGAACGCACCGCTTCGGATACACTTGCCGGGCGTCCAGGCCACGTTCTCTCGTACAGAAGCGAAGCGCCGCACGTGGCGGAGCCGGGTGCGAAGGGGGCTCGTTTCGGCGCCGCCCGGATCGGAGGCCGCGAGCCGGTTCGAATCCGCCGGGCCGGGGAGGCCGACATGACCAGACAGTCCACGGTTTTTTCCGTCAACGACCGCGTTCGCCACGCGGTCTACGGGCTCGGGACGATCCGGGAGATGAACTCGCAGTACACGACGATCGTCTTCGACGAGCACGGGCTGAGAAAGTTCGTCGCGCACATGGTCCGGATGGAGCACAGCGATACGCCGGCGCCCGCCAAGTCCTCCCGGACGAGGAAGGGGAAGACGTCCCGGTAGGCCTCCGGGGGCCCCCCGCCGGTCACGGTTCGCCCAGCACCCCCTGAACCCAGCGGAGGTCGTTGACGGCCACCCGGTGGTCGCGTCGGGCGCGGGCGAGATTGGCGCGGGCCTGGACGAGGTTCACCTGCGCGTCGTCCACGTCCAGGCGCGTCTTGACGCCGTACTCGAACCCCTCCTCCGCCATCTCGCGCAGCCTCTCGGCCTGCCGCACGGTCCCCCGCAGGGCGCTCAGGATCTCCTCGGCCTCCCGCGCGGCGTCGAGCGCGACCCGGACCTGGAGCGTGACCGACTCCTCGAGCTTCGAGAGCTCGATCCTCGCCGTGTCCACGTCGCTCCGGGCCTGCTGGACCCTCCCCTGGGTGCGGAAACCGTCGAAGATCGGGAAGCTCACGGTGAGCGCGGCGCTCCACGCCACCGGGCGGACCTCGAGGTCCCCGGCCGCGAGCGAGCTCCTGCCGTAGGTCCCGCTGACGTCCATGCGCGGCCTGAGACCGGCGCGCTCGATCGTCAGGATCTGCTCGAGGCCGCTCACCAGGAGACGCTGCTGGGTGATCTCCGGCCGCCTCGCGAGGGCGGCCGTCTTCGCCCTCTCGTAGTCGGGAAGCTCCGCCTCGCCGGGGTCCGGCGTCCCCGCGACCTCGATCTCGCCTTCCTCCCGCCCGAGCAGGAGAAGGAGCCGCTTCTTGGCGGTCCGGATCGCGTTCTCCGCCCGGATGAGACCGGGCCTGGCGTTCTCCTCCGCCACCTTCGCCGCCAGCACGTCGTAATCGGTCGCCGTCCCCAGATCGAGCTTCTTCCTGGCCTCCTCGAGGTGCCGCTGCCTCTGCTCGAGGTTCTCGCGCGCGATCGCGAGGATCTCCTCTGCCAGGATCACGTCGTAGAACGCCTCGGTCACGGCGCGGCGGGCCGCCTGCCGGTAGAACCGGAGCTGCTCGCGGCCGGCGTCGACCCCGATGTTCGCGCCCCGGATCGCGGCGGCGATCTTGCCCCAGTGGAACAGCGTCTGGGTCACCGACACGCTGTACGAGGTCGTGTCCTGGTCCTTCGGGAACAGGCCGCCGGAGAACTCGTAGAACGTCTCGTCGTAGTCCCGTCGAAGCGCCCCTCCGATCTCCACGCGCGGCAGGGCCTGCGCGCGCTCCTCGACGTAGCGCCCGCGGATCCAGTTCTGGTACTCCCGCGCCTTCTGGACGTCCCGGTTGTGCTCCTCGGCGATCGCGAGCGCCCCCTCGAGCGTGAGGACCTCCGCAGCCGCGGGGGTGGCGAGCGCGCCCAGCGTCGCTCCGACCGCCAGAAGAACCGGTGCCGCGCGGCCGATCATCGCCCCGCCTCCCCGGTCCACCTTCGGTGGACCCAGGCTCCGAAGTCCTCGAGCGCCGTGTACACGACCGGAACGACGAGGAGCGTCAGGAGCGTGGAGGTCACCAGCCCTCCTACGACCGCGCGGGCCATCGGGGCCCGGAACTCCGCCCCCTCCCCGATCCCGAGAGCGAGGGGCAACATCCCGAAGATCATCGCGAGCGTCGTCATGAGGATCGGCCGCAGCCTCGTCCGTCCGGCCGTGATCAGCGCCTCCCGCCTGGCGACCCCTCGCCTGCGGAGGACCTTCGTGAAGTCGATCAGGAGGATGGCGTTCTTCGTGACGAGCCCCATGAGGAGGATCAGCCCGATCAGGGACATGATGTTGAGCGTGTCCCCGGTCGCCAGCAGCATCCCGGCCATCCCGACGATGGAGAGCGGGAGCGACAGCATGATGGCGAGGGGATCGATGAACGACTCGAACTGGGCGGCCAGGATCAGGTACACGAAGATGACGGCGAGGAACAGCGCCTCTCCCAGGTAGCCGAACGACTCCACCATGATCTCGGTGTCGCCCGACAGCGCGATCCTGTATCCCGGGGCGAGGTCCATCCGGCCCGCGATCTCCATCGCGCGGCTCCCCGCCGTGCCGAGTGGGAGCCCGTCGAGGTTGGCGCTGACGACGACCTGCCGCATAAGGTCCTGCCGCGCGATCTCCGACGGAGAAACGGTCCTCTCCGCCGCGACGAGGTCGCCGACGCCGACGAGCGCCGGGGGACCGCCCTGGACCGGGACGGCGAGCTTGAGGTTCTCGACGTTCCGGATGTCCTGCCGAAGCGGCTCCGGCAGGCGAACGCGGACGTCCACGGCCTCGCCCTCCTCGTCCTCGTACGTCGTGACGACCCGGCCTCCGACGAGCGCGCCGATCGTGCGGGAGAGCGGCATCGTTCCGAGGCCGAGGGTCGACGCCTTCTCCCGGTCGACGCGCAGGCGGTACTCGGGCAGGTCCTGCTCCATCGTGACGTCCAGGTCCACGATGCCGGGGACCCGGTACAGCTCCTCCTTGAGGGCCGCCGAGTACCGCTTGAGCAGCGGGATCTCCTCGCCGCGGACGACCGCCATGAACGGCTTCTGCATCTGGTCGGGATCCTCCTCGATGGAGAGGACGATCCCGGGGACCGTCCGGAGGCGCTCCCGCATCGCGTGCATCAGCTGCCGCTGGTCGCGCTCGCGCTCCGACCGGCCCTTCAGCTTCACGTACACCATCGCGTCCCGGACCGTGTCCTGGTCGCGCGCCCCGATCGTGGCGTACGTGCGCTCGACCTCGGGGAAGCCGCGAACGACGTCGAGGACCTTTCGGATCCGCCCCTTCGTCTCGTCGATCGAGGCGTCGGGGGCCGCCCGGAAGCGGACGACGAACTCGCCGTGGTCGTAGGAGGGCATGAACTCGCTCTCGAGCGTGGCGAACACGACGAGACCCGCCGCGAAGGCGGCCCCGGCGATCGCGAAGACGGTCCAGCGCCGGTCGAGCGCCCACCCGACGACGGCCCTGTATCCGTCCGCCGTCCTCTCGAACCAGCCGTTGAACCGGTCCAGGATGCGGGCGAGGAGATGCCGCCGCCCCTTCCGCTCGATGTCCGGATCCGCCCATCGGGAGGACAGCATCGGGTCGAGCGTGAACGAAACGAAGAGGGAGACGGCCACGGCGAACGCCACGGTGAGCCCGAACTGGAAGAAGAAGCGGCCGATGATCCCCTTCATGAACGCCACGGGGACGAAGACGGCCACGACCGACGCCGTCGTGGCGAGGACCGCCAGCCCGATCTCGGAGGTCCCCTCGCGCGCGGCCGTGAAGTGGTCCTCTCCGCGCTCGAGATGGCGCACGATGTTCTCCCGGACCACGATCGCGTCGTCGATGAGGAGGCCGATGGCCAGCGAGAGGGCCATGAGCGTCATCATGTTGAGGGTCATCCCGAGAAAGTGCATCGCGATGAACGCGCTGACGACCGAGATCGGCAGCGTCAGTCCGGTGATGACCGTCGACCGCCACGAGTTCAGGAAGCAGAAGACGATGAGGATGGTCAGGAGCCCGCCCAGGACGAGCGTCGTCTGCACGTCGCGGAGCGACTCGCGGATGAAGTAGGACGCGTCGCGCACCACGGCGATCTCGACCCCCGCGGGCAGCTCCCCGCGGAGCCTCTCGACCTCGCGCGTCACCTCGTCCGAGACCTGGACCGTGTTCGCCTTCGACTGCTTGAGGATGTCGATGGCCACGGCCGGCACCCCGTCGACGAGGGCGAGGGAGCGCTCCTCCTCGACGCCGTCCACGATCTCCGCGATCTCGCCGAGCGTGATCGGGTGGCCCCCCCGCTGGGCGATCACCATCGTCCGGAACCCCCGGACGTCCTCGGGCTTGCCCGAGATCCTGAGGGGCATCTCCGTCCCGTCGCGGTTCATCCTCCCGAGAGGGGTGTTCACGTTCTCGGAGCCCAGTCCCGCGAGGACCTCGTCCACCCCCATCCCGAGCGCCTCGAGGCGGACGGGGTCCACGAGGACGCGCACCTCGCGCGAGGAGGCCCCCACGAGCTTGGCCTTGCCCACTCCCGAGATGTTCTCGATGCGCCGCTTGATCCGCCGGTCGGCCAGCGTCGTGAGGTCCCGCGGCGAGAGGGTCTCGGACCGGACCGCGAGGGAGAGGATCGGGAAGGAGCCGAAGTCGAGCTTCTGGATGACCGGCTCCTCGATCGTCTCCGGGAGCTCGTTCCGGATCGCGGTGATCTTGGACCGCACCTCCTGCGACGCCTCGTTGATCCGGACCTCGAGCTCGAACTCGATCATCACGTTCGACAGCCCCTCGTACGAGGTCGAGTAGACGTGCCGGACGCCGGCGATCGGGTTCACCGCCTCCTCGATCTTCCGCGTCACCTCGCGCTCGACCGCCTCCGGCGAGGCGCCCGGGTACTCCGTGAGGACCGAGGCGATCGGGATCTCGATGTCGGGGAACAGCTCCACGGCGAGGCGTCGGTAGGAGAACGCCCCGAGCGTCACGAGGGCGAGCATCAGGACGGTCGCGAAGACCGGCCGCCGGATCGAGAGGTTCGAGAGGAGCATCGGTCACGCTCCGGCGGCGACGGCGTGGACCCGGTCCCCGTCCCGGAGCTGGAACGCTCCCCGCGTGGCGACCGCGTCCCCCTCGGCGACGCCCTCGATCACCTCGACGCGGTCCCCGTTCCCGGCGCCCGTGCGGACCGGGACGCGCCGCGCCGCGCCGTCCTCGACTCGGAAGACGTACGCCTTCCCCGCCTCGATGTCCCACCCGAGGAGCGCCGCCTTCGGCACCTGCAGCACGCCCTCGCGGGAGGCGGTGACGATCCGTCCCTGGCAGAACAGCTCCGCCTTGAGAAGGCCGTCGCGGTTCCGGACCTCGGCGACGACCTGCACCGCGCGGCTCGCCGGGTCCGCGGAGGGGTTGATGAAAGAGACCCTTCCCTCGAAGACCCGCCCGGGCAGCGCGTCCGTCGTGAAGGAGAGCGGCTGGCCCACGGCGACCGCGCGGATCTCGTCGGAGGGGACCGTCACGGTCAGATCGAGCCGGGAGGTGTCCACGATCCGGAACATCGGGCCGCCCCCCATGCTCTCGACCCGGTCTCCCGCGCTGACGCCGCGATACGCGATCACGCCGTCCATCGGGGCGCGGATGACGCACTTCTCGAGACGCGCCTCGGCGGAGGCGAGCAGGGCGCGGGCCGCCCTCGTCAGGGCCTCGGCCGCCTCGAGCGCCGATCGGGCGTCGTCGAGCGCCTGCGCGGTCAGGAGGCCGGCGCCCTGGAGCTTGACGGCGCGCTCGTACTCCCTCCGCGCGCGCGTCTCTCCGACCTCCGCCTCCAGGACGGAGGCCCGACGCGCCTCGACGGCGGCCTGGTCCTCCCGCGCGTCGAGACGGGCGAGCACCGTTCCCTTCACGACGGGAACCCACTCCGTCACGAAGACCTCCGCCACGACCGCGGTGACCTCGGATTTCAGGTCGGCGCTGAACTTCGGCGCGAGCGTTCCCACGACCCTCACGCTCTCCGTCAGCGGCGCTCGCGTCGCGGAGACGGTCTCCACCGCGACGGGCGGCTTCTCGGCCTTCGCGCTCTCCCCGCCGCCCGAGCACGCGGCGGCCAGCAGGGCGGGGATCCCCAGCGCGCACGTCACGAGACTCCGAGTCGTCTTGTCCATGGTTTCCCTACGGGCGCTCCCCGGCTCTCATGCCGCGGAGCACGACGGTCAGTGTCCGGTTGAGTCGCTCCCTCCCGCATCCGCGCCGCGGGTGGAGCATCTCCGTCTCGGAGACGGCGTTGAACGCCCCGACGACTGCGAGCGTCATCCCCTCCTCGTCCGCCCCTCCGAGCTCCCCCCGCTCGACGCCGATCCGGACCAACCGCCGGATCGAGTCGACCAGCTGCTCGTGCACGGCGTGGAAGTCGAAGAAGGGGGCCCCCTGCGGAGGGCCGTAGAGGATCGAGTGGACCAGGCGGACCAGGTCGAGCCTCCGCAGGAACAGGTCGTGGAGCGCGGAGCAGAGCCGGCGAAGCTGTGCGTCGACCGGCTCGTCGCAGGGGGCGAACGAGTCGAGCAGCGACCGGAATTCCTCCATCGCCTCGCGCAGGGTCTCGAGGTAGATCCCTTCCTTGCTCCGGAAGTGGTAGTAGAGGACCGGCTTGGTCACTCCGGCCGACTCGACGATCTCGCGGACGGAGGTCGCGGCGTAGCCCTTGCGGGTGAACAGGCCGATCGCCGCCGCCGTCAGCCGCGCTCGCGTCGCGGCGTCGGGGGCCGCCTGGGGCATCGCGGGCATTCCCGGTCTCTCCACCACTGCGCACCTACCGCCCGGTAGGTATAGCGGGCGGCGCACGGTGCGTCAAGGG
>ERZ1649853.424-NODE-424-length-18112-cov-17.473113_pt1 | contig 18112 bp, 15 predicted proteins | sample MGYA00575353_ERZ1649853 | MGnify/ENA primary metagenome ERZ1649853 (study PRJEB40853, sample SAMN11349654) | freshwater sediment metagenome | isolation source: river sediment | host: Sediment | place: India: Okhla Barrage, New Delhi | collected 2017-02-21 ...
AACCGGATCCGCGCTCCCACCCCCACCAATCCCACAATCTCGCGGCCACCGTGGGTCGGCCTCGGTCGGCAGGCCGCGGGCCGCCACGTCCGTGTTACGATGCGCGCCCAGGCGCCGGAAACGCCGGCCCGAACGCGGATCGGCGGGGGTGTCGCCGTGCAGGGATCACGGGTGGGCGAGAGGGCTCGGCAGCGGCTGGCGGCGCTCCTGCGTGCGGACCGGCCGGAGGCCGAGCGCTGGCTGAGCCGGATCCGGGAGATCGGAGCGGTCGAGGGGATCCCGTCGTTTTCCGAGACGGTCCGGCTCCTGACCCACCTCGACGTCCCGGACGGCGAAGCCCGAGCGCTGCTCGGGGAGGTGCTCCGGCACCGGGACGAGCTGGCCGGCTTCCTCGGCCGCGACCCCGGGCTGAGGGTGGCGGCGATCGACTACCTCTCCAACGTGGACCGGCGGCTCGTCAACCCGAAGATCGTCGAGATGTCGGAGTTCGAGCGGACCGCGAAGTCCGCCTCGACCGACCCGCTGACGCGCCTCTACAACCGGCGGTTCTTCCGGGACGCGCTCGACCGCGAGGTCCGGCGGAGCCGCCGCTACGGCGTCGGCCTCTCGCTGGTCATGTTCGACATCGACGACTTCAAGCGGATCAACGACGCGTTCGGCCACCTGTTCGGGGACCTCGTTCTCGAGCACGTGGGGCGTCTCCTCCGGCGCTCCGTCCGGGAGGCGGACGTGGCCTGCCGCTACGGCGGGGAGGAGTTCGCCCTGATTCTCCCGGAGACCGACCGCCTGGGCGCTCACGCGGTCGCAGCAAGGATCCGCGTCCGCATCGAGTCGAGATTCGCCGCCGAGCCGACGGGAGGGCGAACGGTCGCGGTCACGCTGTCGGGCGGCATCTCGACGTACCCCGAGGATGGCCTCGATCCCGACGTCCTCGTGTCGCGCGCCGACGAGGCGCTGTATCTCGCGAAGCGCGCCGGGAAGAACCGCATCACCCTCTTCCACCACGAGAAGCGCCGCTGGGTGCGATTCCCGGCGCGTGGGGGGGCTCGGGTGCGCGTCGAGGGGGAGGGCGAGAGCGGGGCCTCCCGGGCGACCGCCGTCAACGTCAGCCGGAACGGGGTGCTCATCGAGACGGCGGACCCGCTCCCGCCGGCTTCGCCCGTCCGGGTTCACCTGGGACGCGGCGAGGAGGAGTCGCGCTCGGACGGCTGGGACGTCCCGGGCCGGGTCGTGCGCGTCGAATCCGCGTCCGGCTCCGGGTCGCGCTTCCGGATCGGGGTCGCCTTCGATCGCCTCGTTCCGGAGGAGTGCCTTGCCGCGCAGGCCGAGGGCCCGCGGCGGCCCGCCGCGAGGGCGGGGCGAGGGGGCGCGCGTTGATCACCCGGGAGGAAGCCGATCGCCTGCGCGAGCAGCTGTTCGAGGCGCTCTCGGAGGACACGCGCAACGCCGAGCGGCTGCTGTCCCGTCTCGACTCGATCACGCAGGAGACCGGGGTGTCCGCGCACGCGGCCCTCCTGCTCGTGCTGACGCAGCTCGCGTTCGAGGACGGCCAGGCCCGCGCGCACTGGGAGGGGATCCTCGCCCATCGCCGAAGGATGGCCGAGGCGCTCGGGCGCGACGCGGGGCTCAGGGTCGCGCTGCTCGACTACTTCCTGAACGTCAACCGCAGGCTCTCCCAGCCGATCCTGATCGACCTCGAGCTCTTCGAGGACGAGCAGCGGAGCGCCTCGGTGGACGTGCTGACCGGGCTCGCGAGCGAGCGGGCGTTCCGTTCGGAGGTGCAGGGGGAGCTCCGGCGCGCGAAGCGCTACGGCCTCTCCGTCCCCCTTGCGCTCTTCGACCTGGACGACTTCGCGCGCGTCAACCGCGAGTTCGGGGACCTGGTCGGCGACCGGATCCTCAGAGAGACCGGCATCCTCCTGCGCAACAAGATCCGGGACATCGACGTCGTCGCCCGTCCCGGGGAGGACGAGTTCGCGCTCATCCTGCCGGAGACCGACCGCAACGGGGCGCTCCTCGTCGCCGAGCGCTTCCGGTGGGAGGTCGAGTCGCACTTCCGGAAGCGGGAGGTCTCGGGCCGCCCGGTCGCGCTGACGGTCTCGGCAGGCATCGCCTGCTACCCGGAGGACGCCCGGGCGCCCGAGAGCCTGCTGGAGCGGGCGGCCCAGGCGCTCTACCGGGCGAAGGCGGAGGGGAAGAACGCCGTCCAGGCCTGGAGCCCCGAGCGCCGCCGCTTCCTGCGCTTCGAGGTCGATCCGCTTCGCGTCGAGGTCGAGGTCGTCGCGCCGCGCCTGCCCGGGCCGGCCGTCGCGAGGAACCTCTCGCGCAACGGCATAGTGTTCCGCAGCCCCGAGCAGGTCGACGTCGGGGAGGAGATCGAGATCCGCATCGGCGGGGCGGCCGGCGAGGCCTCTTCCGAGACGACTCGCCTGCGGGGGCGCGTAGTGCGCCTCGAGGAGATCCCGGAGCCTCTCGCCGGTGACGAGGAGGAGGTGCCCGCTCTCGCCGCCCACGAGCGGTTCGACGTCGGCGTCGCCTTCGACCTCGACTGGGGCGACGGCGAGGGCGACCTGCTCGCCTTCCTCGAGAAGCTGCAGGCGGGGCGCGGGCCGGACCGTCCGTGATTCGACTCGTCGCGATCGACACGTCCACGTGGTGGGGCGGGCTGGCGCTCGTCGAGGGAGGCGAGGCCTTCCCGGAAGCGAGGACCGTCGCGGAGGCCGGCCTGCTCGTGCGCGACTCGCACGCGGCGCATCTCCTGCCGCTCCTGGAGCGGCTTCTCGAGGAGGCAGGGTGGCCGGTCGCGTCCGTGAACGCCTTTGCCGCGACCCGCGGACCCGGCTCGTTCACGGGGATCCGCGTCGGGCTCGGGACCGTGCGCGGTCTCGGCCTTGCGTCGGCGCGCCCCTGCGTCGGAATCGGGACGCTGCAGGCCATGGCCGAGGCGTTCGGTCCGGCGGAAGGAGATCGGGTTCCGCTCCTGCCGGCCGGCCGGGGAGAGGTCTTCGGAGCCCGCTACGATCCTGCGTCGAGCCCGCCCGTCGAGATCGTGGCGCCATGGCTGGGCCCGGCGGCGCGGGCACTCGAGGGGATCCCGGCGGGCGCCGGGCCGGTCGTGTTCGGGGCGGGCGCCGACGCGGCCGCGCTGGCGGCGGCCGGCCTCCGCGGGGTGGTTCGACGGCCGCCGGCCTCGGTCGCCGCGGCCGCGGGGCGTCTGGCCCTCGCGCGGCTGGCGGAAGGCGCTCGCGACGGAGACGGGCTCGCCCCCAGCTACCTGCGGCCGCCGGACGCGGAGCTCGGCGGGGCGCGCTGACCGGACGGGGCCGGGGATGACGGACGACCCACGCCGGCGAGACCCGCGGCAGTTCGAGATCTCTCCGATGCGAGAGACGGACCTCGACGGCGTGCTCGCGATCGAGGAGGCGTCGTTCCCCGTCCCGTGGAGCCGGGAGAGCTTCCGGTTCGAGATGCACGAGAACCCGTACGCCTGGAACGTGGTCGTGAAGACCTCGGGCCTCGTCGTGGGGTTCGCGTGCCTGTGGGCCCTCGACGAGGAGCTCAAGATCAACAACATCGCGATCCATCCGGACTGGCGCGGCCGGGGGCTCGGGACGCGGCTCCTACGCTGGATCCTCGACTTTGGCAGGTCGGAGGGGTGCGCCGAGGCCACCCTCGAGGTCCGGCCCTCGAACGAGGTCGCGCGCACCCTGTACCGTCGCCACGGGTTCGAGGAGGTCGGCCGCCGCAAGGGGTATTATCGGGACACGCACGAGGACGCGATCCTGATGACCGCGAAGCTCGCGCCGGAAGGAGACGGAGCGTGAAGCTCGACCGGGACGCCTGGCCGTTTCTCGGAGCGCTGGCGGCGGCGACCGCCGCCGCGGCCTGGTGGTCTCCCTGGGCGGCGCTCGTCCCCGCGGCCCTCCTCGCGTTCGTCGCCCAGTTCTTCCGCGACCCGGAGCGCCGCCCTCCGGACCGCCCGGGAGCGCTCCTCTGCCCCGCGGACGGTCGAGTGATCGCGGCGGGCCCGGACCGGATCTCGGTCTTCATGAACGTCTTCGACGTCCACGTCTGCCGGAGCCCGTGCGCGGGACGGGTCGTCTCGGTCGAGCACCGCTCCGGCAGCTTCGTCTCCGCGTTCCGGGACGCCGCTTCGGAGCACAACGAGAGGACCGAGATCGTGGTCGAGGGGGAGGGGGGCCGGGTCCGGTTCGTCCTCGTCGCCGGCCTCGTCGCGCGGCGGATCGTCTGCCGGGTCTCCCCGGGCGTCGGGGTCTCGGCCGGAGAGCGCGTCGGGTTGATCCGCTTCGGCTCGCGCGTCGATCTCGACGTCCCGCCGGGCGCCGCGCCGCTCGTCCGGGTCGGCGACCGGGTCGTCGCGGGCGAGACCGTCCTCGTCGCGCTCCCGCCCGCGAATCGGTATAGTTGACGGACCATGACGGGACCGGAGCGGCCGCGACTGCGGCGGGAGAGCCACCGCTTCCGGCGGGGGACGTACATCCTCCCCGCCTGCTTCACCATCGCCAACCTGTTCTGCGGCTTCTTCAGCCTCGTCGAGGTCTCCCGCGGCCGGTTCGATCGGGCCGCCATCCTGATCGTGGCGGCCGCGATCCTCGACGGCCTCGACGGGCGGATCGCGCGGCTGACGAACACGACGTCCGAGTTCGGGCTTGAGTTCGACTCGATGGCCGACATCGTGTCGTTCGGCGTCGCGCCGGCGTTCCTCGCCTACCGGTGGGCGCTCCTCCCGCTCGGCCGGCTCGGCTGGCTGACGGCGTTCCTCTTCGTCATCTGTGCGGCGACGCGGCTCGCCCGGTTCAACATCCAGCACGGCTCGGTCGACCGCCGCTGGTTCCTCGGCCTCCCGTCGCCTCCCGCCGCGGTGTCCATCGCCTCCATCGCCTTCGCGTTCCCCGAGATCCCTACCGAACGCTGGATCTCGGGCGGGCTGGCGCTCACGATGGCGGCCGTCGCGCTCCTGATGGTCAGCCGCGTGCGCTACCGATCTTTCAAGGATCTCGACCTGAGGAATCGCCGTTCATACACCGTCGTGCTCCCGCTCGCGGCGGGCCTCGTCGCGGTCATGACCCATCCGAAGGGCGCCCTTCTCGTCATGAGCGCGACCTATCTGGTGTCCGGCTTGGCCGCCCTCGCCGTGTCGCTCGTGGAGCGGAGGGGGTTGCGAGCCGCCGTGAGGCGCTCCGATCCCGACGAGGTCCCGCAAGATGGCCCGGAATCTCCCTGACGGCGCGGGGCCGGCGACGGTGGCCGTCGTCGGCGCGGCGACGGCGGCGGGCTCGCTCGTCCGCGAGGCGCTTGCGGCGGCCGGCGTCCCCGGCCCCCGCGTGGACCTGTTCGGGGCCGGAGGAGGCGGCGCCGTCCTGAGCGAGTACGCCGGGGAGGCCCGGCTGATCCAGCCGCCGGACCGAGACGAGGTCGGCCTCCACCAGGTCGTCTTCCTATGCGAGGTGTCGGCGCAGGCGGCTGCGATCGCGGCGCTCGCGGGCCCCGGCTGCCTCGTCCTCGACATGACCGGGGTGTACGCCGGCCCGGACGGCGGGCCCCTCGTCGGATCCGCGGCCGGGCCGGTCCGAGGGGGGGACGCCGGGCTCCTCCCGGTCGCGCATCCGCTCTCGATCGTTCTTGCGGACCTCCTCGGTCCGATCGACCGGGCGCTCGGCCTGCGCGGGGCCACCGCGATGATCCTGAGGCCCGCGGCCGACTTCGGAGAGGCGGGGATCGAGGAGCTTCGCGAGCAGACCGTGCGGCTCCTGCGATTCGAGAGGACGCCGCGCGACGTGTTCGGGGGCCAGCTCGCCTTCAACGCGATCCCGCAGGCCCGGCTTCCGGGGGACGAGGCGGATCTCGATCGCCGGATCGCGCGCGAGGTCGCCTCCCTCCTCGGGTGGCCCGGGGGAAGGCTCGCGCTGCGGTGCGTCGCGGTCCCGGTCTTCCACGGCCACGCCCTCAGCCTGAGGCTCGACCTCGCCTCCGCCTCGACCGTCGACGGCGTCCGGGCGATCTTCGGAGCGGGCGGCGGCGTGCGGCTCGCAGCGGCCGGCTCGAAGTGGACTCCCCTCGGAGCGCCCGAGGACCGGCGGACCGACGTCTGCGAGGTCGTGGAAGACGGCCTGGGCGGATACTGGATCTGGGCGATCGCGGGCGCGGCGGGGCGCGCGTCGGCCGAGCGCGCCGTGAGCGCGGCGGCGGCGCTCGCGGATCTCGGCGTCTCGGAGGGGAAGCGATGAGGAATCTCCGGCTCGCGGCGGCTCTCGGGCTGGCCGCGGCGCTATGGCTCGCGGCGGGGACGGCCTGCGCGCAGGAAGCGGCACCCCGGGCGGAGGGCGCTCCGGGAGCGGCCGAAGCGCTCGACGCGACCATCTCGGTGGAGAAGGCCCTCCTGCAGGAGGACCTCACGGCGTTCGAGAAGGCGTCGGCCGACCGCACGCAGGCGACCGCGAAGCTCCAGGAGCTGTACTCCGCCCTCGACGCCGCGCTGCTCCGGGAGGACGCGCAGGCGGCGCAGGCGATCGACGACGTCTTCTCGCAGATCGACGCGGGGGAGCGGGAGCGCTCGGCCCTCCTCGCCGCGGAGCGCTCCGTGATCGAGAGGATCCGCGAGCGCATGCACAGGATCGATCTCCTCGAGGAGCGGGCGAACGAGCTCCGCACGCGCGCGGCGGAGGCGGCGGGACCGCTGACCGCGCAGTGGGACGTCCAGCTCTTCCCGATCCGGCAGCGCGGGACCTTCGCGCTGACCCAGGCGGGCACGATCGTCAGCGGGACGTACGTCCTGGAGGGGGGGTGGAGCGGCAGCCTCCGGGGAACGCTCGTCAACCGGAAGGTGTACCTCGAGAGAATCGACTCGAAGCTCGGACGCTCGGGAGAGTTCGAGGGGTACCTGTCCGCCGACGGGACGCAGATCCGCGGCACGTGGCTCCGCTACGACGTGGCGGCGGAGGGGGGGGCGAGCGGCCAGTGGTCGGCGACGCGCCGGACCCAGGAGCCCTGAGGCGGCCGTGCCGCTCCCGTACGAGCCGTACCTCGCGCTCCGCTACCTGAGGTTCCACCGGGGGCGCACGTTCCTCTCCGTCATCACGCTGATCTCGGTGGCCGGGGTGACCGTGGGAGCGGCGGCCCTCGTCGTCGCGCTGGCCCTGATGACCGGCTTCCAGCAGGACGTGAGGACCCGCATCCTCAGCGGGAGCTCCCACCTCACGGTCGTCGGCGCGACGGCCCCGACCTTCGGCGGGGTGGACGGGATCGTCTCGAAGCTGCGCGCCCAGCCGGGGGTGCGCGCTGCTGGGCCCGTGCTCCTGAGCCGCGCGATGATCGTCAACGAGATCCTCGGGAGCCCGGCGTACGTCGAGCTGGAGGGGATCGACCCCTCGTGCCACGGGCGGGTGCTCGGCTGGGAGCGGGACGACCCGCTCGCGGGGCTCGCTCGCGAGACGGGGGGACGCGACGGGATCGTGCTCGGGGAGGAGCTGGCCGCGAGGCTCGGCGTGCGGCAGGGGGACCGGGTTCGCGTGCTCGTGCCGAAGGTGTCGCTGACCCCGTTTGCGCCGATCCCGAGGAGCCGCGTCCTGAGCGTCGCGGGGACCTTCCGGACGGAGGCGTTCCCCCTGAGCGCCGAGCGCGCCTACGTCGCGATCGACACGGCGCGGAGGCTGCTCGACGAGCCCGGCCGGGCGTCGTGGGTCGAGGTCCGCCTCGAGGCCTTCCGCGATCTCGAACGGGTGAAGGGGTCGCTCCGCGACGCGCTCGGCGGCGAGTGGATGGTCGTGGACCTCATGGAGCTCGAGCAGAACCGGGAGCTCCTGAAGGCGCTCAACACCGAGAAGGTGATCCTGTTCCTCGCGATCGGGCTCATCGTGGTGGTCGCCTCGCTCAACATCGTCTCGACGCTGATCCTGATGGTGGCGGACAAGATGAAGGAGATCGGGACGCTGACCTCGATGGGGGCGAGGCCCCGCGGGATCGCGCTCGTGTTCGTTCTCCAGGGGCTCGTGATCGGGATCGTCGGAACCGCCCTCGGGCTCGTCCTCGGGGCGGCGCTCGCCTGGTGCGCGGACACCTACCGGTGGATCCAGCTCGACCCGGAGGTGTACTACATCACGCACGTGCCGTTCGCGCTGCGATTCCAGGACGCGCTCTTCGTCGCAGCGCTCACGCTCTCCGTATCGCTCCTCGCGACCGTCTACCCCGCGCTCAAGGCGGCCCGGCTCGATCCCGTCGAGGCGATCCGCCATGAATGAGACTCTCCTCGCCGCCCGCGGCCTCGCGAAGAGCTACCCCAGCGGTCCGCGCCGGATCGAGGTCCTGCGAGGGCTCGACCTCGACCTCGGAGAGGGGGAGGCCGTCGCGGTGGTCGGGGAGTCGGGCGTCGGGAAGTCCACGCTCCTCCACCTCCTCGGCGGGCTCGACCGCGCGGATTCCGGGTCGCTCCGGTTCCGGGCGCGCGAGATCCTGGGCGCCGAGTCGGCGGAGGTGGCGGACTACAGGAACCGGCATGTCGGGTTCGTGTTCCAGATGCACCACCTCCTGCCCGAGTTCACGGCGATCGAGAACGTCGTGATGCCGTTCCGCATCGGCCGCAGGCTCGCGGGGGCCGAGGAGCGCGCGCGGGAGATCCTGGGGCGGCTCGGCCTCGCCGAGCGGGCGCACCACGTCCCGGGCGCCCTCTCGGGGGGGGAGCAGCAGCGGGTCGCGATCGCGCGCGCGGTCGCGCCCGGCCCGGCGCTGGTCCTCGCCGACGAGCCGACCGGCAACCTCGACCCGGCGACCGGGAGCGCCGTCTTCGCCCTCCTGCGCGAGCTGCAGCGCGAGCGCGGCTTCGCCCTCGTCGTCGCCACCCACAGCGAGCGCTTGGCGCGCGGCTGCGACCGCGTGCTGAGGCTCGAGGAGGGAAGACTGCGGCCGCTCGGCGAGACGGAGGTGCGCGGGTACTTCGAGGGGGAGGGGAGCACCGCTCCGGGTGCGTGATCGCCGCTCCCCGGCCCGCGCCACCGGCGCCCGACCGCTCCGGACGCTATGCTATAGTCCGAGGCATCCGACCGGGCCGCCACGCGGCCGGGAGCGCACGGGCGATGTTCGAGAAGTTCACCGAGAAGGCGAAGCGGATCCTCTTCCTCGCCCGCTACGAGGCCGCGCAGCAGGGGGCGAGGACGATCGGGACGGAGCACGTGCTCCTCGGCCTCCTCAAGGAGGGCGAGGAGACGACCCGCGAGCTGTTCACCCGCGCGAACGTCTCGATGGACCTCCTGCAGGCGGAGCTGGAGCGCGGAGCCCCGGCGCGCGAGAAGCTTTCGACGAGCGTCGAGGTCCCCTTCGGCGAGGACACGAAGCGGGTGCTCCAGCTCGCCGAGGAGGAGGCCGAGCGCCTCATGCACCCGCAGATCGGCACGGAGCACCTCCTCCTCGGCCTCCTGCGGATGGAGGACGCGTCGGCCGCGCGCATGCTCGCCGAGCGCGGCATGCGGCTCTACGCGGTCCGCGAGGACGCCGTCGCCATCTTCAAGCGCCGCGCCCTCCCCAGGAAAAAGAAGGAGACGCCGTTCCTCAACGAGTTCGCGCGCGATCTGTCCGATCTCGCGGGGCGCCGCGTCTTCGATCCGCTGATCGGCCGCGAGGCGGAGCTCGAGCGCGTCATCCAGGTCCTCTCGCGGCGGCGCAAGAACAACCCCGTCCTCCTCGGGGAGCCGGGCGTGGGGAAGACCGCGATCGTCGAGGGGCTCGCCACGCGGATCGTGGACGGCGAGGTTCCGCCGTCGCTCCTCCCCAAGCGGATCCTCGCTCTCGATCTCTCGCTCGTCGTCGCGGGCACCAAGTACCGCGGGCAGTTCGAGGAGCGCCTCAAGGGGATCATCGCGGAGCTGACCGGCTCCGACGACGTGATCATCTTCATCGACGAGATCCACTCGCTCATCGGCGCCGGCTCCGCGGAGGGCTCCCTCGACGCGGCCAATATCCTGAAGCCGACGCTCTCCCGCGGCGAGGTCCAGTGCATCGGCTCCACGACGCCGAGGGACTACCACAAGTACATCGAGAAGGACCGGGCCCTCGTCCGCCGGTTCCAGCCGATCGCGATCCGGCCGACGACCGAGGAGGAGACCTACACGATCCTGGAGGGCGTGAAGGAGCGCTACGAGAGGTTCCACGGCGTGCGCTACTCCGAGGCGGCGGTCCGGGCGGCGGTGTACCAGTCGAACCGGTACATCACCGACCGGTTCCTCCCCGACAAGGCGATCGACGTGCTGGACGAGGCCGGGGCGCGGGTCAAGCTCGCGAAGCGGATCTCCTACGCGGAGATCAAGAAGACGGAGCAGGAGCTGAGGCGCGCCGTCGACGGGATGAAGGGGGCGCTGGCCCGCAAGGACTTCGACGAGGCGGTCGCCTATCACGATCAGGAGGTGACGCTGCGGCGCCGGACGGACGATCTGAACCGCCGCTACGAGGACGAGTCGAACCGGATCCTGGACGTGAGCCGGGCCGACGTCGAGGACGTGATCGCCCGGTGGACCGGCATCCCGGTTCAGGCGGTCGCCGAGGAGGAGATGGACAAGCTCCTCAACATGGAGGAGTACCTCCACCGGCACATCGTAGGCCAGGACCAGGCGATCTCCGCGGTCTCGAGGGCGATCCGGCGCTCGCGCGCGGGCCTCAAGAACCCGAGCCGCCCGATCGGGTCGTTCGTCTTCCTGGGGCCCACGGGGGTCGGGAAGACCGAGGTGGCCCGCACGCTCGCCGAGTTCCTGTTCGGCTCCGACCGCGCGCTCACCCGCTTCGACATGTCCGAGTACATGGAGAAGCACGCCATCGCCAAGATGATCGGGTCTCCCCCCGGCTACGTCGGGCACGAGGAGGGGGGGCAGCTGACGGAGCGCATCAAGCGGAAGCCGTACAGCGTCATCCTGCTGGACGAGATCGAAAAGGCGCATCCGGACGTGCTCAACATCCTGCTCCAGGTCCTCGAGGACGGGATGATCACGGACGCGTACGGCGAGGTCGTGGACTTCAAGAACGCGCTGGTGATCATGACCTCGAACATCGGCTCCCAGCACGTCGGCCGCACCGGAGGGCGGATGGGGTTCAAGGCCGAGGACCGGGCGCAGGCCTTCAAGGACCGCCGGGACCTGGTCATGGCCGAGGTCAAGAAGACGCTGTCGCCGGAGTTCCTGAACCGCCTCGACGAGATCATCGTCTTCGACGCCCTGGACGAGGAGCAGCTCGAGGCGATCGCCCGCATCCTGGTGAGCAAGGTGAACGCGTCGCTCCGGGATCGGGGGATCGAGATCATGGTCGGAGACGACGTCTGCGCGTGGCTGGTGAAGACGACGTGCCAGGACCGGTCCTACGGCGCCCGGCCGCTCCGCCGCGCGATCCAGAGGTACATCGAGGACCCGCTTTCCGAGGCCCTGATCCGAGGCCGCTTCGGCGAGGGGGGCCCGATCGAGGTCCATCTCGAGGGGGGCCAGCCGGCCTTCCGCGCTCCCGTCGAGGCGCCCCCCGCCTGAAGCGGTGCGGGCTCGGCGGGAATCCGATCCGGGACCGGGCGCTCCCGGCGCTTCGAAGGTAGAATGGCGACTCTTCGGTGCCGCCCGGCGGCGCCGGGGGATCGAGCCGAACGCGGAGCCACGAGGAAACGCCCGGCGCGGCGCCGGAGCGCGAAAGGTCGAATGAGCCGCGTCCTCAGGAAAGCGATCGTCGCCCTGACCCTCGCGCTGGTTCCGCTCTCGGTGCCCGCTCCCCGCGCCGCCGACCCCACGGTCGAGGAGATCCACGTCCAGGGGCTCGTCCGCATGACCAGGGACGCGGTCCTCCACGTCCTCGGCGTCAAGGTCGGAGACCCGTACGACCCGGCCAAGATCCGCTCCCAGTTCCGCAAGATGTGGGGCCTCGGGGTCTTCAGCGACATCTCGATCGAGGCCGAGGACGGACCGCAGGGCGGCAAGGTCCTCATCGTCAAGATCAAGGAGCGCCCGGTCCTCACCTCGCTGAGCTACGAGGAGAACAAGGTCCTGACGCGCACCCAGATCGAGGACCGGCTGAAGGAGAAGAAGATCCGCTTCGACGTCGGGAAACCGCTTTCCCTCAAGGGGCTGTTCGAGGCCGAGTCGGCGATCCGGGACTACCTGGGGGAGAAGGGATACCTCGACGCGCAGGTGTCGCACCGCCTCGACCGGCCGACCGAGAGCACGGCCGCCGTGCATTTCTCGATCCGCCCCGGCGGGAAGACGCGCATCCGGAGCATCCGGTTCGTCGGGAACCAGGCCTTCAGCTCGCGCAAGCTGCAAGACCAGCTCAAGCTGACGCAGGCGTGGCGCTGGTGGTGGCCCTGGTCGGCCAAGAACCTGTACCACCCGGCGAAGTGGGAGATGGACGTAGGCTCGATCCGCGACCTGTACGAGAACCACGGCTACCTCGACGTGGACATCCGGCCCCCGGTCGTGGACGTGCGGGAGATCGTGAAGGAGGCGAAGAAGAAGCCGGCCGAGGAGACCGCGCCTTCCGCGGCCCAGGCGGCGCCGCCTCCGTCCGAGGAAGAGGGGCTGTCCCCGAAGGAGATCGCGAGGCGCCGCGAGAAGGAGAGAGCCCGGGAGGAGAAGGCTCGGAAGAAGGCGGAGAAGGAGCGGCAGAAGGCGGAGCCGAAGATCAAGCGCTGGGTCGAGCTCACGGTCCAGATCGCCGAGGGGCCGCAGTACCGGGCCGGCGACCTGACCGTCACCGGGAACACCGTCTTCACCGACGAGCGGATCCGCGCGATGGTCCCGATCCGCAAGGGCGACGTCGTCAACATCGGGATCCTGAAGATGGCCTCGGACGCGATCACCCGGATGTACGGGGACCGCGGGTACTACCTGGCGACCGTGGTCCACCAGCGCCAGAGGAACTCCGAGACGAAGGTCGCCGACCTCCAGATCTCCATCAACGAGGACAAGCCCTACTACGTAGCGAGGATCGAGTTCGCCGGGAACACCTTCACGCAGGACAAGGTGCTGAGGCGGGAGGTGCCCGTCCAGGAGGGCGAGCTCTTCAGCCGGAGCCGTCTCGATCTCGGGGTGTCGAAGATCAACCAGCTCGGCTACTTCCAGGCCAAGGACCAGCCGATCGTCGAGCCGCTCCCCGGCGAGAACCGCGTGCGGATCACCGTGGAAGGGGAGGAGCAGAGCCGGAACGAGATCCAGGTCGGCGGAGGGTACAGCGGCCTCGACGGCGCCTTCTTCACCGGCTACTTCTCGACCCGGAACTTCCTCGGCCGGGGGCAGGTCACCTCCCTGTCGGCGCAGGTCGGCGGCCGGGCCACCCGGTACTCGGTCTCGTTCCTCGAGCCGTGGTTCCTGGGCCGGCCGAACAACCTCGGGTTCTCCCTGTTCCGCCGCGACTACGATTACGGAAGCTCCCTCAAGAGCAGCAGCGACGGGCTGGGCGTCGTCATCGGGCGCCGCTTCGGGTACTACACCAACATCCGGCTGAGCTACAACTTCGAGCGCGTGGAGTCGACCGGCTTCTCGGTGAGCGGAGGGGTCGCGGAGAACCGGATCGCGAGCCTGACTCCCACCTACGGGTACTTCCGGATCAACAACCCCTACCGGCCGACCCGCGGTTGGTCCCTCGACTTCCTCGCGCAGTTCGCCGGGGGCCCGATCGGGGGCGACTCGGACTTCTGGAAGCCGGTGGTCCAGTACTCGGGCTACAAGCGGGGGCCCTTCAGAACCTACTTCGGCCTGCACGCGGAGGCCGGCCAGATCCGGGCCTGGGGCTCGAACGAGAACCCGACGACCGCCGAGGTCAACGGGATCCCGCGCTTCTCGCGCTTCTGGATCGGGGGCGACTCGCAGGGGCCGCGCGTGTTCGAGACCCGCACCGTCACCCCCCTGCGATTCGTCCGGCTGGACTACGCGGGGCGCATCGTCGAGATCATCCGGGACCCGACCGGCGTGCCCGCCGACGACTTCGACCGGAACGGAGACGGGATCCTCGACAGGAACGACCTCGTCGAGGTCGGCGGGGATCGGTACTTCCTGGCGCAGGGAGAATGGGTCGCCCCCCTGGGGGACACCGTGGAAGCGGCGTTCTTCCTCGACGTCGGGAACTCGCTCTTCGAGGACACCCCGTGGGGATTCGACGACGTGCGCGCCTCCGCGGGGCTGGAGATGCGCTTCTACCTGCCCGTGTTCCCGGTCCCCCTCCGGCTGATCTACGGCTGGCCGCTCCGGAAGATCAACGAGGACCGGACGAGCAACTTCATGTTCTCGATCGGACGCAGCTTCTGATGGTACAGTCTCCGGCCGGAGCGGCGCCGGGCGCCGAGCGCGCGCCCCGGCTCGAGCGAAAGGAAGGTAGGTCGATGAAGCGAATCGCGATCTTGGCTCTCGTCGCGGCGGTTGCCGCGATGGCGTCCGTCCGGGCGCAGGATCCGGCCCCGACCCGCATCGGCGTCTTCGACGCGCAGAGGCTCTCGGAGGAGACCACCGAGGGGAAGCGGATCCAGGCGAAGCTGAACGCGTTCCGGGACGCGAAGCAGGCCGAGCTCTCGGCCAAGGAGAGGGCGATCCAGGAGATCCAGGAGAAGCTCCAGGCCCAGTCGCTCTCGCTCTCCGCGGAGAAGCGCGGCGAGATGGAGAAGGACATCCAGAAAAAGGCCCTCGAGCTCAGCCAGGCCCGGGAAGCCGCCCAGCGCGAGATGCAGATGGAGGTCGCCGAGGCGGAAAACGGGTTCCGCGACAAGCTCGTGGCCGTCGTCGAGTCGTTCGGGCGCGACGAGAGCTTCGCCGTGATCCTCGAGCGGAGCCTGGTCGCCTACATGAGCCCGTCCCTGGACGTCACGACCGCCATCGTGGACCGGTTCAACCGGCTCACGCCGCCGGAGACGCCGGCCGCGCCGGCCCCCCCGGCCGAGCTGGAGAAGAAGTAGCGGCGCCGCCCTCGGCGCCGCCCGGGAACTCGCGACGGGAGAGGAGCGCTTGCACAGGCTCGGGGACCTCGCCGCTCGAGTCGGAGGGCGGGTCCTCGGCGACGCTTCCCGCCGGATCGGCGGGATCGCGACGCTCGAGGACGCCGGCCCCTCGGACCTCGCCTTCCTGACGAATCCGAAGTACCGGAAGGCGGCGGGCAGGACTCTGGCCGGGGCGGTCCTCGTCGGCCCCGGCGTGGAGATCGCGGGCAAGGACCTCCTCGAGGCGCCCGAGCCCTATCTCGCCCTCGCGGAGCTCCTCGACTTCCTCCACCCGGCCCCGCCGCGGACCCCGGGAGTGTCGCCGCTCGCCGACGTGGACGGGGGTGCAAGGCTCGGGGCGGAGGTCTCGATCGCCCCCTTCGCGGTCGTCGGCGCGGGCGCGTCGGTCGGGGACCGCGCGACGGTCGGGGCCGGGAGCGTGGTCGGCGAGGGGGCGGAGATCGGCGAGGACACGGTGCTGCACGCGCGCGTCGTCCTCTACCCGCGCACGCGGGTCGGCGCGCGCTGCATCCTGCACGCGGGCGTCGTCCTCGGGGGGGACGGGTTCGGATTCGCCTCGTCGAAGGGAAGGCACCGCAAGGTCCCGCAGCTGGGCCGCGTCGTCGTCGAGGACGACGTCGAGATCGGGGCCCAGAGCGCTGTGGACCGGGGGACCCTCGGGGACACCGTGATCGGGCGCGGGACGAAGATCGACGACCTCGTGATGGTCGCCCACGGCGTCCGGGTGGGACCCGACTGCCTCCTCGTCGCGCAGTCGGGGATCGCGGGAACGAGCCGCCTCGGGCGGGGAGTCGTGCTCGCGGGGCAGGCCGGCGTCGCCGGGCATCTCGGCCTCGGCGACGGCGCCGTCGTGGCGGCCAAGTCGGCGGTGTTCGACGACGTCGCCGAAGGCTCGTTCGTCGCCGGGATCCCCGCGGTCGACCACCGGGCGTGGAAGAAGGCGCAGGCGGCGCTGCGGCGCCTTCCGGACCTGCGGGCCGAGGTCCGGGCGCTCAGGCTCCGGGTCGAGAAGCTCGAGAGGGAGAGGGAGGGCTGATCGTTGCTCGACATCAAGGCGATCCTGGACAGTCTGCCGCACCGCTACCCGTTCCTGCTGGTCGACCGGGTGGTGGAGATGACCCCCGGCAAGCGGATCGTCGCGATCAAGAACGTGACGTTCAACGAGCCGTTCTTCCAGGGGCACTTCCCCGGAGAGCCGGTGATGCCCGGCGTTCTGATCATCGAGGCGCTCGCCCAGGCGGGGGCCGTGCTGATGCTCCACGACTTCGCCGACCGGCACGCCAAGCTCGTGTACTTCACCGGCATCGACGACGCCCGCTTCCGCCGCGTCGTCGTGCCCGGGGACCGGCTCCGGCTGACCCTCGACGTGCTCCGGCTACGGTCCCGCGCCTGCAGGATGAAGGCGGTGGCGGACGTCGAGGGGGAGGTCGCGGCCGAGGCGGAGATCTTCTCGGCGATGGTGGACCGCTCGTGAGCGACGCGTCCGGGACGCGGATCGACCCGCGCGCCGTCGTGGACCCGGCGGCCCGGATCGGCGAGGGGGTGCGCATCGGCCCCTACTGCGTCGTCGGCGCCGGCGTCGAGATCGGCGACCGCTGCGCGCTCGAGTCCCACGTCACGGTCCGCGGCGGGACCGTGCTCGGGCCCGACAACGTCGTCGCGCCCATGGCGGCGATCGGCGGCGATCCCCAGGACCTCAAGTACCGGGGAGAGGAGAGCCGCCTCGTCGTCGGGAGCCGGAACAGGATCCGGGAGTTCGTGACCCTCAACCGGGGCACCGCGGGCGGGGGAGGCGTCACCTCGATCGGGGACGACAACCTCGTCATGGCGTACTGCCACGTCGCGCACGACTGCCGCGTGGGGAGCCGCTCGATCCTCGGGAACGCGACGACCCTCGCGGGCCACGTCGAGATCGGGGACGACGCGAACGTCGGGGCGTTCACCGGCATCCACCAGTTCTGCCGCGTGGCGAACCACGCCTTCATCGGCGGCTACTCCGTCGTCACCCAGGACGCCCTCCCCTGGGTGATCACGGTCGGCAACCGCGCGACCACCCACGGGATCAACCTCGTCGGTCTGAAGCGGAAGGGATATCCCGAGGAGACGATCGAGGCGATCAAGGCCTGCTACGCGACGCTCTTCCGCTCGAAGATGCTCCTGAAGGACGCGATGGAGAAGATCGAGCGGGAGCTCGGGCGGTTCGAGGAGATCCGCTACTTCCTCGATTTCGTCCGCACGTCGGAGCGCGGGGTCTGCCGTTGACCCGAGGTCCGGAGGGCGCGAGGGGCCGCGCCCCGGCCGAGGGCGATCCGGTCCGGGAGTTCCTGCGCGGCCGCGTCGAGGCGGGCTCGATGCCGGGCGCCGCCTGGCGCGTCGAGGCGGCGGGCCGCGTGCTCTCGGCGGGCGCGGTCGGACACGCGGTCCTGGCTCCGTCGCGGGAGGCCGCGGCCCCCGGCACCCCTTACGATCTCGCGTCGCTCACCAAGCCGCTGGCGACGGCCGTCCTCGCCCTCATTCTCGAGAGGGAGGGGAGGCTCGATCTCGCCGCTCCGGCCCGGCGATGGCTCCCCGAGCTGGCGGGGAGCGAGTGGGCCGAGGCGCCGCTCCTCGACCTCGGGGCGCACCGGGCGGGGCTGCCCCCCTGGCGGCCGCTCTATCTCGGGGCCTCCACGCCGGAGGGGTACGCGCGGGCCGTCGCGCGCGAGGAGCGGGCGGCGCCGCCGGGAGCGACCCTGTACTCCGACCTCGGATACGTGCTCCTCGGGATCGCGGTCGAGCGGGCGGCCGGGGAGCGCCTCCCCTCGCTGTTCGACCGTTTCGTGTCGCGGCCCCTCGGGCTCGGCGCGATCGGCTTCGCGACCGAGCGCGGGCGATTCCGGGCTGCGGCCGCGACGGAGGCGGAGCCCGAGTTCGAGCGCCGCATGGCCGGGGAGGACGGCGAGGGGTTCGCCTGGCGCGCCTCGATTCCGCGGGGCGAGGTGCACGACGGGAACGCGCACGGCCTCGGCGGCGCCGCGGGGCACGCGGGGCTGTTCGGGACGGCCGACGACGTGGCCGCGCTCGCGCGCGCCGTGGTCGGGCGGCGCCTCCCGGGCCTCGACGCCTCGGCGGCCCGGCGCCTCCTGCAGCCGGTCGCCGGGGAGGCGAGCCGCC
>ERZ1649853.425-NODE-425-length-18112-cov-13.437725_pt1 | contig 18112 bp, 20 predicted proteins | sample MGYA00575353_ERZ1649853 | MGnify/ENA primary metagenome ERZ1649853 (study PRJEB40853, sample SAMN11349654) | freshwater sediment metagenome | isolation source: river sediment | host: Sediment | place: India: Okhla Barrage, New Delhi | collected 2017-02-21 ...
CGAGACGCCCGCCCCCGGGCCGGCACCCGAGCCGCCGCTGGTCGCGGCCTCGGTTGTGGCGCCGGCCGCCGAGGTTGCCGCCGAGCCCGCCGTCGAGCCGCCGTCAGCCGGGGCCCTCGCCACCGCAGCCCCGGCGTCGACCGGCTCGTGGGCGGCCGATCACCCTGACTTTGTCGACATCACCGTGATCGTCACCGAGCGCAACCGTCCCATCGTCGGCCTCGGCCCGAGTGGGTTCCGGCTGCGGGTCGGCGGCTCCGAGGTCACCGTCGAGGAGGTGGGCGACGCCGACAGCTCACCGCTCAACCTGGCGATCGTCGCCGATGTCGCGGCCGACGCCGGCGAGCTCCTCGACGAGGTCTCGGGCCAGCTCGGCCGCTTCTCGCTGCGCACCGGCGACGGCGGAAGGCTCATGGTGGTGACCACCGGCGACCCGCGGCCGACGTGGGGGGCCACGCCGGACCGCATCGCGCGCTGGGCGGAGGAAGCCGGGCAAGAGCGGACCGACGACCTCGCCGGGCTGGTCGCGGCGGCATCGCAGTCCTTCGCCGGCCGGCGCGGTCGCAGCTTCCTGGTGGTCGTCACCGACGGTAGAGACAGCTCCGGCAAGGCAGCGTGGAAGGACGCCACGGTTGCGGTCGAGGCAGCCGGGGTGCCGGTGTTCGTCGTCGGGCTGCGCGACAGCGGTTTCGACGACCAGGCCCGTTCCGCACTCAGCCGGGCCGCCGACGTGTCGGGCGGCCGCAGCTACTTCCTGGGCAGCGCCGACATGGCCGGCATGACGCTCGACTACGTCGGCGATCTGATCGACGCGAGCTACGCGCTTGCCTTTCGGCCGCCGGCCGCGGGACCGGGTCCGCGCGAGGTCAAGGTCGATGTCGCCAACCGCGACTGGCAGGTCCACGCCCCGCGCCGCACTCCCTGACCGGAGCGCCGGGGCCGTCGAAACTGGCCTCCCACCCTCGGGCCTCAGGCGGCCTGCGCTGCACCTGAATCGTTTCCCGCCGGCGCCGGCACGCGCACCCGCAGGCAGACGAAGAACCCGACGAGCGCGATCGCGCCGGCGAGCAGGAACACCCAGCGGAAGCCGAACGCCTCCCAGACGTAGCCCGAGACCACCGGCAGCGAAATCGCGACCGCGTGGTCGATGGTGATGCCGGTGGCGATGGTGGGCGTGATGTCGGCCGGGTCCTCGGCGATCTTGCCGAGGTAGGTGGTCCGCGCCACGCGCAGGGCGTACAGCACCCAGTCCGCCACGTAGGCGGCGTAGAGCAGCCACAGGTCGAACGGCTCCGGCAGCAGGTCGCTCGCAAAGGCGTAGGCCAGGCAGACCACGAGCAGGAGGAGCTCGTCCACGGCCAGGACCGTGCGCTCGCCGAGCCAGTCGATGACCTCGCCGAGCAGCGGCCGCATCACCACCCCGAGCGTGGCCGCGATGAAGTACAGCAGCGCAATCGTGCTCACCGACACGCCGTGCAGCTCGATCAGCACCCACGCCCCGAAGGCGAGGAAGATCTGCTTGCGGATCCCGAACAGGGCGCTGATCACGTAGAACAGGCTGTAACGCCGCTTGAGAACCAGGCGCTTCGAGCGCGCGCCGGTCCGCCACATCCGCAGCGACGCATAGCAGACGCCGGCGAGCACCGCGCACGCCGCCGCTAGCCCGTAGAACACGTCATAGCGGTCACCCACGACCTGCGCGAGGCCGAACACCAGACCGACACCGGCGATGGTGCCGAGGTTGCGCGCGCCGCCGAACTGTCCGAGGCGCCGGCCCTCGCGGCCGCCGCTCGCGAGCCGCAGCCCGATTGGCCCCTCGACCGCGAAGATGATGTGGTCGCCGAGCGACCAGATCGCCACGAACACGACCACCGCCGCGGTCGTCGGCGACAGGAAGCCGAGCCCGGCGGCGCCGGCCCCGGTCAGCAGCATGGCGAGCGCCGCCATCTGGCTTTCCGACGCCACCGCCAGCAGCGCGCCGGTGATGAACATGATCAGGAAGCCCGGCAGCTCGCGCGGCACCTCGAGCCAGCCGCGGGCGGCGGCGTCGAAGCCGTGGGCCTCGGACAGGTAGTTGTTGAGGGTCGCCCCGAAGATCCCGGCCGCCGCCCCGAAGAACAGGGTGGCGATGAGAGCGTTGCGGAGGTCGTGGCCGTGGGCGTGCGGCGCGAGGCGGCTCATGGCAGCGCCGCACAGTGTAGCAACCGGGGCGCCGGCGCCGCCCGACGGCCCGGTTTCGTGTACAGTTGAGATTCGGGAAGGCGACGGCCTAGCCCGGGTATCTCACCGGGTTTCGTCGCGAGGGTGGCGAGGTGGCGTGCGCAGTGGGGATTTCGACCCGAGGGGCGCGCAGGCGTACTGACAGTACGTCGAGCACCCCGAGGCGAGAAAGCACCGCTGAGCGCGTCGCATCGCCGGCCGCAGTAGAAAGTCGGTGAGATACCCGGGCGAGAGGAGATGACGCCATGAAACGCGCGTACTTCTGCCCCCACTGCCATGGGCTGCTCAACCCGGGCACCAAGGTGATCTTCGTGATCGAGCACGGGACGGAGCGGGGACTGCTGCTGCTCAGCCCAGAGCTCGGCGACTACGCGGTCGTGCTCGCCGAGTCGTTCCCGATCAAGCCAGGGACGCGCAACGACTTCTCGTGCCCGATCTGCCACCACGACCTGACCTCGCCGGCCGACGGCAACCTGGTCGAGATCCTGTGCCGCCAGCCCGACGGCAGCGAGGCGCGGGTCGACTTCTCGCGGATCGCGGGCGAGCACGCCACCTTCGTGTGCGGGCCCCGTGGCATCTTGAGCTACGGCGAGCACGCGCGCCTCTACGAGAGCGCCAACTTCTTCGGCGAGGGCGAGCTGAGCCGTCGCTCCGACGGCTGAGCGGACCACTCGAGGATGTCCGCCGAGCCCCCGTCAAGGCCCCGCATGCGACGCCGCCGCTGCGGGCGCTGGCTGCTCCGCGTCGCTGGAGCCCTGGCGCTGCTGGCGGCGGGCCTGGCCGTGCTGTGGATGACGACCTGGCCCGACGTCGCCACGCTCGCGACGGGCTTCCCGGAGACGACCGCGTTCATCGAGCGCGACAAGGCCCGGGGCGTCAGCGTCCGCTGGCGGCCCGTCGCCTACGGCCAGATCGCCGACGACCTGAAGCTGGCCGTGCTCGTCGCCGAGGACATCAACTTCTTCAGCCACAAGGGCTTCGACACCTCGGAGATCAGCAACGCGGCGCGCGAGGCGATCGAGGGCAAGCGCGTCCGCGGCGCCTCGACCATCACCCAGCAGCTCGCCAAGAACCTCTGGCTGTCGCCGGAGAAGACGGCGTGGCGCAAGCTCGAGGAGGCGGTTCTCTGCTGGCGGCTCGAGCGCCGCCTGACCAAGCGCCGGATCCTCGAGCTCTACCTCAACGTCGTCCAGTTCGGGCCCGGGACCTACGGCGCTGCCGCCGCGTCGGCGCGCTACTTCGGGGTGCCGCCCTCCCAGCTGACCGCCGACCAGGCGGCCCAGCTCGCGGCCTCGCTGCCCCGCCCGTCCTCGTGGCACCCCGGAGTCAGCAGCACCGGCTACGCGCGCCACGTCCAGCGCATCCGCGGCCGCATGGAGCGCGCGACCTGGCTGAACAGGCTGCTCTGAGGGACCGCCACCCACCCGGGATCTGGGATCGAAGATCTGGGGGATAGGTCCCCCTCCCGGTCCCGTTCCCGTTCCCGATCTCCCACCCCGGCCCACCGGCGGCGGAATATCGACGGGCCATTCCCGGATTCTTCGAGCAACACCAGCCGTGCGCCAGCTCGGGGAAGGAGGAGACCATGGCTGACAGCGGTGAGTTCTATCCACCAAAGCCCGACATCGTGAGGGGGGCCCACCTGAGCTCGATGGAGGAGTACCAGCGGCTGTACCGGCTGTCGCTCGACGACCCCGAGACCTTCTGGTCGAGGCAGGCCGAGCGCCTGACCTGGTTCCACCGGTGGGCCACCGTCTTCGACAGCGATTACGTCAACGTCGACTTCGGCTGGTTCCTCGGCGGCCGGCTCAACGCCTGCTACAACTGCGTCGACCGCCACCTCCAGGACCGCGGCAACCAGGACGCCATCATCTGGGCGAAGGACGAGCCGGGCGAGTACCAGCACATCACCTACCGGCAGCTCAAGCACGAGGTGGCCCGGGTCGCCAACGTGCTCCGGTTCCACGGCGTCCAGAGGGGCGACCGGGTGTGCCTCTACATGCCGATGATCCCCGAGCTCGCCTACACCATGCTGGCGTGCGCGAGGATCGGCGCCGTGCACTCGATCGTGTTCGGCGGGTTTTCGTCGGAGTCGCTGCGCGACCGCATCCTCGACGCCCGCGCCAAGGTCGTGGTCACCGCCAACGAGGGCCTGCGCGGCGGCCGCCGGCTCCACCTCAAGGAGATCGTCGATCGGGCGGTCGATGGCCTCGACCTGGTCTCGACCGTGCTCGTGGCCCGCCGGACACCGACCGAGGTCCCGATGCGGCCGGGACGCGACTTCTGGCTCGACGAGGAGTGCCGCCGCCAGCGCTCCACCTGCACCTTCGAGTGGATGGGCGCCGAGGAGCCGCTGTTCATCCTCTACACCTCGGGCTCGACCGGCAAGCCGAAGGGCGTGCTCCACACCACCGCCGGCTACATGGTGTTCGCCGCGACCACCCACCACTACGTTTTCGACTACCGGCCGGGCGAGGTCTACTTCTGCGCCGCCGACATCGGCTGGATCACCGGCCACAGCTACATCATCTACGGCCCGCTCGCCAACGGCGCGACCACGGTCATGTTCGAGTCGCTGCCCACCTACCCGGACGCCGGCCGCTACTGGCGGATCGTCGACGACCTCAAGGTCAACATCTTCTACACGGCCCCGACCGCGCTGCGGGCGATCAACCGGGCCGGCGACCAGTGGGTGAAGAAGCACTCCAGGGCCTCGCTGCGGATCCTCGGCACCGTCGGCGAGCCGATCAACCCCGACACCTGGCGCTGGTACCACGATGTGGTCGGCGACGGACGCTGCGCGGTCGTCGACACCTGGTGGCAGACCGAGACCGGCGGCATCCTGATCACGCCGCTGCCCGGCGTCACCGCGGCCAAGCCGGGCTCGGCGACGCTGCCGTTCTTCGGCGTCAAGCCGCTGGTGGTCGACGACGAGGGCACGATCCTCGCGGGCAACGGGGTGGCCGGAAACCTGTGCATCGCACAGGCCTGGCCGGGGCAGGCGCGCACCGTCTGGGGCGACCACGAGCGCTTCGGGGAGACCTACTTCAGCCGCTTTCCGGGCCTCTACTTCACCGGCGACGGCTGCACCCGGGACGAGGACGGCTACTACTGGATCACCGGCCGGGTCGACGACGTGATCAATGTTGCCGGGCACCGGCTCGGCACCGCCGAGGTCGAGAGCGCGCTGGTCGCCCACGAGGCGGTCGCCGAGGCGGCCGTGGTCGGCTTCCCGCACGAGATCAAGGGGCAGGGCATCTTCGCCTACGTGATCCTCCACACCGGCGCGGCGGCCAACGGCGATCCGACCGAGCTGATCGGCGCCCTCAAGGAGCAGGTCCGGCACGTCATCGGCCCGGTAGCGACCCCCGACGAGCTGATGATCGTCCCCGGCCTGCCCAAGACCAGGTCCGGCAAGATCATGCGCCGCATCCTGCGCCAGATCGCGGCCGGCGAGTACACTGATCTCGGCAATGTCACGACCCTCGCCGACCCGGAGATCGTCGATCAGCTGATCGAGGCCCACCGCTCACTGCAGGCCGGCTGAGATCACGGGCGAGTGCGGATGATGACGCCGGGGGTGCCCGTTGCAGGAGCATGACGCAGCGCTGCTCAGGGACCTGCTCACCACCCGCAGGGTGCTGTCGCTGGCGTTGGTTGCCGACGGCCAGCCGGTGCTCGGCATGGTGCCGTTCGTGGCCGAGCCCGACCTCTCCGCGGTCCTGATCCACGTCTCGCGCCTGGCGCCGCACGGCCGGGCGCTCGCCGACGGACCGTCGTTCGCGGTCCTCATCCACGGGCTGGACACCGCCGATGTCAACCCCGGGGAGATCCCGAGGGTGCGCCTGTCCGGTCGCGCGGCGCATGTGCCGAAGGACTCGGCCGACTACCCGGCCGCGCGCGCCGCCTACCTCGCACGCTGCCCGGAGAGCGAGGTGACCTTTGGGCTCGCCGACTTCGAGCTCTACCGGCTGTCCTTCGACAGGGGACGTCTGGTGGCCGGCTTCGCCCGCACGGTCGACCTGCGCCCGGAGACCCTGCGAGGGGCCGCCAGCTCACCCACCGCCAGCGAGGACAGCCAGGCATGAAGCATCCCGACGAGCGAACCGTCCTCATTGCCGGCGCGACCGGCCTGGTCGGCAGTGAGCTCCTCGACCTGCTCCTCGCCGACCCGCTGGTCGCCCGGGTCCACAGCCTCGTGCGGCGCCCGACCGTCCGCACCGAGCAGAAGCTCACAGAGCACCTCGTCGACTTCGGCAACCTGGCAGCGGTCGCGATCGGGGCACCGTTCGCCGAGGCCTACTGCTGCCTTGGGACGACGATGCGGGCGGCCGGCAGCCGCGAGGGTTTTCGGCGGGTGGACTTCGACTACGTCGTGGCGTTCGCGCGCCTTGCGCTGCGCCTCGGCGCCGGCAGCCTCACGCTCATCTCGTCGCTCGGCGCCGATCCCGAGTCGCGGTCGTTCTACCTGCGCACCAAGGGCGAGGTCGAGCGCGAGCTGATCGCGCTCGGCGTGCCCAGCCTCGGCATCGTCCGACCGTCGCTGCTCCTCGGCCACCGCCAAGAGACCCGCTGGGGCGAGAGGATCGGCGAGGTCGTGCTCCGCGCCGCCTCGCCGCTGCTGGCCGGGAGACTCGCCAGGTACCGGCCCGTTCACGCCCGCACGGTCGCCCGCGCGATGGTCCACGCCGGCTGCGCTCGCGAGCCGGGAGTGCGCGTGGTGGAGTCAGACGAAATCCAGCGGCTCGGCGCCGAGCGCCCATGACGCTCGGGCTCGACGCCGGCCTGCGCCCCTGAAACCTCATTCCCGCGGCAGGCGGCGCACCCCGGTGGGCGTCACTTCTCCTGCATCGGGGACTTGGTCAGCTTGTATCCGGCCGGCACCGCGAAGGTGTCGTCCGGGATGGAGCCGGTGCGGATCTCGGTCACCTCGGTCCGGCTCGAGGCGTCCATTCCCATCACCTTCATGTCAACGTCGGTGGCCAGCGAGAAGCCGTCGATCTTCTTGACCTCCTCGAGCATCTTCTCGAAGCGCGCGGCCATCGGCCCCATCATGGCATAGGCCATCTTGCTCGCATCGTAGTAGGTGACCGGCATCTTGACCTCGGGTGTCACCCACAGCGTCTCCTTGAACTTCTCCCCCATGCTGAGCACGTACTTGGTGCAGGTGTGGCCGAGGATGTCGCGGGTCTCGGCGGTCTTCTGGACCTGCACGTCCTTCGCCTTGCCGAGCATGGTCTCCATCATCGGGTTCGACTCGAGCACCTCGTTCATTTCGGCTAAGAACTGCTGCAGCTCCTCGAAGGTGGTCTCGTAGTAGGACTTCTTCTTGTGGTCGATGTTGGTGATCTTGCCGGCCTCGAGGTCGACGATGGTGTCGCTGTCGCCGCCCGCCATCCGCATCCTGTCGGCTGTGATGTAGTGGGTCGACGTCGAGGGCTGCCCCTTGGCGGGCGTCACCAGGGACACGATGGTCAGGTCATCGGCGGCTGCGGTCGCCGCGGCGCCCGCGGCAACGGCCAGGATCAGGGCTGCATTCATCCACACGCGGCTCATTGTTCCCTCCCGGTTGTGTCGGCGGGCCGCCATCCGCGGCCCGGTGTCGAGCTGCTTCCGCACGCCGGACATGCTACCGCGGATGTCGGCGGATGAGAAGGGGTCTCGGCTACGGGGGGCCGCGCGGGCCTCAGTAGACGAGGGTCTTGTCGGCCTCGAGCGCGATCTGGGCAGCCTCGCCGAGGGTGACGATCCGCGCGCCCGCGACCAGGTCCTCCTGCTTGAGGCCGCGGGCCTCGGCGCAGGTGCGGCACACGATCACCGTGCCCCGGCGCACGATCGGCTTGAGCATCCGCTCGACGTTGTAGTAGCCGTCCGGCGTCTGCTGGCCGGCCTTGGCGCACAGCACGGCGTCGTTCGACAGGTAGAGCGTCAGCTCGAGATCTTCCTCGATGGTCAGCATGGCGTCGGCCATGCGCAGCCCCTGGTAGGTGCGCTCCTGGCCGTAGGGCGCGTCGTTCAGGATCACCATCACGCGCATCGGACCTCCCCGGCTCGACGTTTCCGCCGCCCATCTTACGGCAGCCGCACCGGCGACCGGCCGTGCCAGCCGAAAGCCAGGCCGCGTCGCCGCGCTGCCCATGCCGCTCGCGCGGGCCAGGGATCCGGCCCCGGTGCTCCCCCACCGCGCCCGGGCGGCCTACAATCGACCCGGGCAAGGAGGAGGCCGATGGCACGGAACACGTTTGCAGCGCTGCTGTCTCTGGTCCTGGTCACTGGGCTGGCGGCGTTCGCCGCCGAGCCGGAGACCGAGCTCGACCAGCGCCTGTCCGCGATCGAGGCCTCGGTCGCGGCCTTCGAGCACCGCTTCGATGAGCTCGCCAAACAGATCGACGATCTGCTTTGGTTCGACAAGGTCGGCGACGTCGCCGTCGTCGACAAGGTCCGCATCTACGGCCCGCCGGCCGCCAACGAGCCCAACCCGACCGGGATCGGCGCCGGCAACCACGTCAAGTTCTACAGCTACGTCTTCACGCCGCGAGCCGAGCTTGGCGGCCAGAAGCTGCCGCTGCTCGTGCTGCCCCACGGCGGCGTCCACGCCGACTTCACCACCTATCACGCCCACATCGTCCGCGAGCTCATCGCACAGGGCTACATCGTGGTCGCGCCGGACTACCGCGGCTCGACCGGCTACGGCGAGGGCTTCTGGAAGCGGATCGACTACGGCGGCCGCGAGGTGGACGACGTGCTCGCGGCGCGCGACTGGGCGGTCGCCAACCACCCGCGGGTCGACCCCGACCGGGTCGGCCTCATCGGCTGGTCCCACGGCGGGCTGATCACGCTGATGAGCCTCTTCGACCACCCGGAGGCGTACGTGTGCGGGTTTGCGGGGGTGCCAGTCTCCGACATCGTGCTGCGCCTCGGCTACCTGGACCAGTCCTACCGCGACCTGTTCGAGGCCGACTACCACATCGGCCAGTCGGTCGGCGAGAACCTCGCGGAGTACCAGCGCCGCTCGCCGGTGTGGCAGGTCGACAAGCTGACCCGGCCGCTGAGGATCCACACCAACCCGCACGACGAGGACGTCAACTTCATCGAGGTCGAGCACCTGGTCCAGGCGCTGAAGGCCGCGGGCAAGGACTTCGAGTATCAGGTCTACGACGTGCCGGGCGGCCACAGTCACGACCGGCTCGACACGCCCGAGGCGTGGCAGGCGAGGCGCGACATCTACGCCTTCCTCGCCCGCTACCTCAAGCCCCCGAACCCGAAGATTCAACTCGGCATCTCTGAGTCAGGGATCGCCGCTCCCTGAGGCACGGCCACCGCCCGTCGCCCGAGGAATCCGCACCGGCACGCGGACACGTTTGAACCGCAAAGGGCGCAAAGAGCGCGAAGAAGTCTCATTTGACCTCTTCTGCGCTCTCCGCGATCTCTGCGGTGCAAGCCGTGCCGGTGCGACAGCGGCATTCGGCGCTCGAGCTCGGCGCCGCGGCTGCCGGCGATCCGGGTTCCGACGCTGCTCATCCACGCCGCCGACGATCCCTTCCTGCCGACTCGAGCGATCCCACGCCGTGAGGCGGACGGCAACCCCCGCCTCGAGTCCGCTTTCACGGCGCACGGCGGACATGTCGGCTTCGTCGCCGGCCCGCCGTGGGCGCCGCGGTTCTGGGCCGAGAAGACCGCGGCGGCCTTCCTCGCCTCCCGTCTGGCCTGACCCCTAGCCTGTGTTGTTCTAGGTTCCTTCGATTCCGATTCGCGCAGCGAATCGTAGATAGGAATTCGCTCTGCGGCGGCCGTCGCCGAGACCGGCGCACGCCGGGACATGCGGCTGACGGCCGCTGCGCCGCGAATTCCTAGTGGATCTCGTCGACCCCGGCCTTGGCCCGCTCGATCTGCGCGCCGAGGCCCGACCGGGACCAGCTCGCCGGTCCCCGCGTCTGGTGGGCGAGCAGGCCCTCGGGGTCGTAGACGAGGGTCTCCGGAAGGCGGCGCACGCCGCACAGCTCGCCGGTCTTGCCCTTGCCATCGAGGTACAGCAGCGCCGTTGGCACGCCGGCCTCGCGAGCCCACGACTCGAGGCCCTCCCACGAGGGCGCCTGGGCGATCAGCAGCACTTCCACCATCGGGTCGGAGGCCGCTGCGGCCGCGAAGCGCGCGGCCTGCGCCTGCTCGCTCGAGCTCGGAGACGTCGGGTCGAACCAGTGCAGCACCAGCACCTTGCCGGGGCGGCCGACGAGGTTGCGGCGGGCGCCGCCAAAGGCCTCGATCCACAGGAAGCCGCCGGCGTTGAGCTTGGCGATGGCGTGGTCGTGGTCAGCGTGGCGCGGCGGCGTCTGGCTCCAGTACATCTGGACGCCGATGAGCGCTGCCGCGGCGACGAAGATCGCTCCGATGACGACGCGGTTGCGGGTGGTGACGTTCATGGCGCCCGGAGGATAGCAGAGAGCGCACCCAGGCTATTCCCGGGTCGCCGCTGGCGCAGGTGGTACCATCTTCGACCAGGCAACCCAACGAGGGAGGACGGCATGCTCAAGCGAATCCTGTTGGCGACAGTGGCGATCTTCATCGCGTGGCAGCTGCTCGACATGCTCATCCACACCGTGATCTTGAGCGGCGCCTACCAGGCGACCGCGTCGATGTGGCGACCGATGGCCGAGATGAAGATGGGCCTGATGTGGGCGGTCGGCGCGATCGCGGCCTTCTGCTTCGCCGCGGTTTACGGCTGGCTGGTGCGGCCCAAGAGCCTGAAGGCAGCTCTGTTCTACGGGCTGCTGTTCGGCATCGGCGGCGGCATCAGCATGGGCTACGGCACCTACTCCGTGATGCCGCTGCCGTACGTCCTCGCATTCGGGTGGTTCGCCGCCACGCTGGTCGAATCGGTGGTGGCCGGCGTGCTGGCGGGGTGGATCATCCGCGAGCCGTAAGCCACTGCCCAGCCGCCCGGTCGCCACTGGCTCCGGCGGCGATATCATGGCCGCATGCTCACGACTGTGATGCGCCGGCGATGACCGCCGCCTTCGGCGCCGTCGACCAGGCGATCGTCGTCCTGTACCTGATCGGCATGCTGGGCGTCGGCGTGTTGACGGCCAGCCGGATCCGCGACTTCCGCGACTTCTTCATCGCCGGCGGGCGCTTGACCACTCCGTTGCTGGTCTGCACCCTCGTCTCCACCTACTACGGGCTCGACGTCACCTTCGGCAGCTCCGAGACGGCGTTCTACGAGGGCATCGCTGCCTTTGTCGCCTACTCCGCTCCGTTCTACGTTTTCTACGCGGCTGCGGCCGTGCTCGTCGCGCCCCGGCTGCGCCGGCTGTCGGCCATCTCACTGCCGGAGGTGATGGGCGACGCCTACGGCCCGCCGGCCCGCGCCGCAGCGGCGCTCGCCTCGTTCGTGTACAGCGCACCGATCATCTCGGTCGCCGGAATGGGGCTGATCGGCGCGACCTTCTTCGGGCTCGATCCGTGGGTCGGGTGCGTCATCGGGGCGTCGATCGCGCTCGCCTACACCGTGCTCGGCGGCCTGCTCGCCGATGCCATGACCGACGCAGTGCAGTTCGTCGTCATGTGCCTGTCGGCGGCGATCGCCGCCGCGATCGTGCTCGTCAAGGTCGGGGGCCCGGAGGCGATCGGCGCACGGCTTGGTGGCGAGGCGCTCGCGCCCCTCGGCACGCTTTCCGCGTGGGAGCTGCTGGTGTTCGCCGGCGTCGCGATGACGCCGCTTGTCGAGCCGGCCTTCTACCAGCGCACCTTCGCCGCCGCAGCCACCCGCCAGATCGTCCGCGCGCTGCTCATCGGAACCGTGCTCTGGGCGTGCTACGACTGGGTGGTGGTCTACCTCGGGCTCGCCGGCCGCGACCTCGTCGCCGCCGGCCGCCTGCCGGCGGACCTCGACGGCAGCGCCGTGCTGCTCGCCGTGGTGGCGTACGCGCTGCCGCCCGGGCTGCTCGGCCTGTTCGTCGCAGGCTGCGTGGCCGCGGCGATGTCGACCGTGGACTCCTACACCCTGATTGCGGCCGGCAACATCGTCTACGACGGCTGGCAGGCGGTGACCGGCCGCCGCCTCTCCGACCGCGCTCTCCTGCTCTCGACCCGCCTGCTCGCGGCGGTGACCCTGGCCGCCGCGCTCGGCCTGTCGCTGCTCTTCGAGCGGCTGCGCGACGCCTGGATCTTCATGTCGACGGTTCTCCTGTCGACCGTCTTCTGGCCGCTGCTCGCCGTGCTGTTCGTCCCGCGCCTCGCCACGCCCCGCGCCGGTCGCTTCAGCGCCACCGTGGGCCTCGGTCTCTCGCTGGCACTGTTCGTCGCCTTCCAGACTCTCGGGGTCCCGACCGATGACGGCTCGCTGGCGATTGAAGTCACGTTCGGCGGGCGGTCGCTGGACGTGGCGCGGGAGGCCGGGCTCCTGATCGCGTTGCCGGTCTCCCTGGCGGCTTTCGCGGCCGGCTGGATCGCCGATCGCCGCCGCAGGAGGAGTGCATGACCGTTGCCACGTGGATTGCCATACTGGTCCTCGGCCCCGGCTCGGTGGCGGTGTTCGCCTTCTTCCTGCGTGACCTCCGGCAGGTCATGGGCGACCGCCGGAGCGCCGGCGTGCGCAACGGTGAGACCGAGGTGCGGGGACCGCGCTGACCGCCGCAGCCCGCGGCTCAGGGGCCGGCGAGCAGCGACCGCTCGACGGGCGGCAGCCGCTCCCACCGCTCCGCAATCCAGGCGACCCCTTCGAGGAAGGCATTCGCGCGGTCGGTCCTGGGACAGACCTTTCGCACCAGCTCCCAAAAGGCCGGCGAGTGGTCGGAGTGGAACGCGTGGGCGAACTCGTGAGCGACCACCGCCTCCAGGACCCAGGGCGGAAGCTCGCGCAGTGCGGCATGGAGCCGCACCACGCCGGTGCTGGGGCTGAAGCTGCCCCACCGCGAACGCTGGGTGGTCACGAAGCGCACCGAACCCACCCGCGGCGGCCTCGGGAATCTCTCGGCGACTCTGCGCGCCACGGCCAGCGCCTGGTCGTCGGAGTTGATCCTCTCGGCGCGGGCGCGCCGCAACAGGGTCCGGGCGAGCCGGCGCACCGTCGCCTCGAGCTCGGCTGCGTCGACGCCCGGAGGGGCGCTCACCCGCAGCTCGCCGCCGACCAGCCGGACGTTGACGTTGCGGACCCGCTTGCGCACGGTCCGCACCATCAAGGTGACTCCGTCGACGGTGATCGTGCGGACGCTTTCTCGCATCCGCCGCAGTGTACCGGAATCCCTCCCGCCCCTCACCAGCCCACCATCCCGGCGGCTGCTGCGTTGAAACTGCTGCCCATCGAAACTAGACTCAGAAGCGTCGGTCGGCAATGGGCCGCCACGACGCGAGGAGGGCAAAGCCATGAGAGTACGTTGCGTCAATCGTGGGCTGCTGGTGCTGGGCGCGATGCTGGTCGCGGCGTCGGTCAGTGGCCAGGAGCCGGGGGACGAGGCCGCGGCCGAGATCGCCGCCCAGGCCGCGTGGGACGCTTCCCCGGTGTTCGCATCGCCTCCGCCGGCGGAGCCGAGGGCGCCGGAAGCGATCATCTACTCCTCGAGCTTCGACGCCGACAACGGCGGCCTCACCGGGTCCCTCGACTGGGAGTGGGGAGCGGTCTACGCGTGGACTGGCGCCGGCTGCGACTCGACGAACTACCCGCCCCCCGCCGCCCACTCCGGCACCGGCATGTGGGGCACGGTGCTCAACGGCTGCTACGCCAACCTCGGCAACAACGCAGGCTACGACAGCTGCGCCAACTCAAACCCCGCCGACGACAGCATCCTCACCCTGACGGTCGATCTCACCGACTACACCGACGCGACCCTGTCCTGGTGGGAGTGGTACGACCTGTTCAGCAACTGGGATTGGGCCGAGGTCTACGCGAACGGCTCGCCGGTGTTCCAGCACTGCGAGGGCAGCTTCACCGCGCCCACTGCCTGGGTGCAGCAGACCGCCAACCTGACTCCCTTCGTCGGAGGCACGGTCACCCTCGAGTTCCACATGATGGCCTCCTCGGTCGTCAACCACGCGGGCTGGTACCTCGACGACCTGCTGATCGACGGCACGATGATCCCGGTCGAGCTGCAGTCCCTCTCGGTCGACTAGCGCCGCTTCGCCGTCACGCCCCGGGCCGGCTCGCACCACGCGAGGCGGCCCTTCTCGTGCCCGTAAAGGCTCCCGGGCGCGCGCCGAGGGGCCGCGAAAGCACCGGCAGCCGGAATCCAACCCACGGCAGGCCGGTTGAAATGTGACCATGGTCCCGAGCGCCGCCTTCCCCCGCAGCACCCTCTTGCCGTGGTGGCGTACACTGGGCTCGGATTCGAGGACGTGATGGAACGGACGACGACGGCCGACGGCCGACGCCGGGCCCTCGACCGGCTCGTGGCCCAGATGGCGGACCCGGTGTTCGTGCTCCGCCACCGGCGTGTCCCGCCCGGCCGCGAGCAGGGCGGCCACGCCAGCGTGTCCCTGCTGGCGATGTCCGGGCCGCGGTCGCGCTACGTCCGCAGCTGGCGACGCCACGCCCGCCGCTGTCCGACCTGCGCAGCGGCCTTCCGCTACCTCGGCCTGTCGCTCGACTGACCGCTCGCAGGCAGTGGAATATCGGCCCCACCGCCACAGGTTGCAGCGGCTGCATGAGCCCGCCCGACCACATCGACCTGGCCGCGTACCTCGCGCGCATCGGTTTCGCCGGGGCGCCCGCTCCTGACCTGGCCACGCTCGAGGGGCTGCACCTCGCTCACCTCGGCCGGATCCCGTTCGAGAACCTCGACGTGCGCCTCGGCCGCCCGGTGTCCCTCGACCTGGATGCGCTCCAGGCCAAGCTGGTGACCGGCCGGCGCGGCGGCTACTGCTTCGAGCAGAACACGCTGTTCGCCGCGGTGCTGCGGTCGATCGGCTTCACGGTCGAGACCCTGGAGGCGCGCGTGCGGCCCGCGGGCGTTGACGCGTCCACTCCCCGCACCCACATGCTGCTTCGCGCCGAGGTCGACGGCAGGGCGTGGCTTGCCGATGTCGGGTTCGGCGCCGACGGGCCCCTGCTACCGGTTCCGCTCGACGGCGAGCCGAGCGTGCAGCCGGGCGGCACCTACCGCGTCGAGCAGCGGCCGGACGGCACTCTCATCCTGCGGGTGCTCCGCGACGGCTCGCCACGCAGCCTCTACGGGTTCAAGACCGTTCCGGCGCTGGCGGTGGACTTCGAGGTCGCCAATCACTTCACCTCGACCCACCCGCTGTCGCCCTTCGTGCGCACGTTGACCGTCCAGAGGTCGACGCCGGAGTCGAGGCACATCCTGCGCGGTCGCAGCTACACGGTTCGTCAGCCAGGTGACGAGACAGTGCGGGAGGTCGCCGACGCGTCCCTGCCGGACCTCCTGAGGACCGCCTTCCTCCTCGACGTGCCCGATGAGGACGCGGCGCGCGCGTGGGGGTCACGCGAGCAGCCGCTGTGCCCATCGTGCCGACGGCCGTCTCCGCACCGGGTCGACCGCCCGCTCGCTCCAGGCAACGATCCCCGGAGCGCCCCTCAGGGGCTCGGTTCGCCGTCGTAGACAACGACCAGGGGACGGCCCAGGAGCCCCTCAAGGGGATCCGGCGACAGCGCCATCGCCTTCCCGCGCGCGAGCGCGTCGGCGAGCACGAAGCCCTGCTCGCGGATCAGGTAGGCGACCCACAGGTACGAGGCTCGCCACCCCACCGTGCAGTGCACGAGCACCGGCCCCCGGTGGTCAGTCAGAACCTCGGCGAGCCGGTCCACCGCCTCGGGAGTGTACGGATGTTCGTCGCCTCCCAACGGGATCCGGACATACTCCATGCCGAGTGCGGCCACAGCTGCCGCCTCGTCGTACGGCACGCGCTGGCGGTCCTCCATCTCGGCCGGCGTCCGCAGGTTCACGACCGCGGTCACGCCGAGGCCGTGAAGCGTGGTGAGCGCTCCCTGGGAAGGCTGGCCCGCGATGAAGACTCGCCCGTCCCGGAACAGCGGCGTCACCCCGTCGACGGTGTCGACCGCCGCCGGCAGCGCGCTGCGATCGATGCCAACGTCGGTGACCAACGGACTCGCCTGCTCCTCTGCGGCATTTGGAAGCACGGTGGCCAGAGCGATGGCGACAGCGATCCAAGTGCGCCGGACGTTGATCATGGTCATTTGGCGGATCGGCGGGTCATCGTGAAGGACGTGGCGTGCTCCTCCTTTCCGCCCTCCCAGTAGGTCCACCTCTCCTCGACGTGGTCGGCATCAACGACTCGGATCGTCCACTCGTGGATGTGGCCGTCGTCGGGCTTCATGTTGGTGCCGCCGGCAAACGCGAAGTGCATTCCGTCGGTCAGCGGCGCGGTCGCGTCGAGTGCGGTGCGTGGCTGGTTGCCGATCGCACAGTAGTGGGTCGCGACCAGCTTGTCGCCGTCTCGGTGGTAGACGGTGATCATCTCGTGCGCGGTGCCGGGGAACATCTCCTCGATCACGATGCTGCCGGCCGAGGCCACCCGGTAGATGATGGTCGCGGGCCCGTCCGGCGTCGCCGCATCCCAGGCGCCGGCCAGCGACTTCAGCTGCTCGAACGCCTGGTCCTCGCGCTCACCGGCGGCCGTCGCGACCGGCGCCCACAGGCACGCCAGCGCGACGGCGACGATTGCTGTCCTCCACATGATCCTCTCCCTCTCGGCGGCGCCTCCGGCCCGCCGGCATTCTGAGATCCAGTATACGCAGCTTTCGGGCAATGGTTCGACCGCAGCCCGCCTGGCTGTCGCCCGGCCGCACGCTCGATCGGCGCGCGGCCGGCCGCTGCCCGCCCGGCCTGCTCAGGCCTCCCGGTAGAACCAGCCCGCGACCAGCGTCGCAAGGACGGCGCCGACCAGCAGCTCGAGCAGCCAGCCGGCCGGGATGCCGCGCCCCATCGGCGCCCAGGTCGCCAGGTAGAAGTTCACCGGGAAGCCGGCCAGGAAGCCGCCGATCAAGCCGACCTTGATCGCGGTGCCGGGCCCCGGGACCCACGCCAGCCGGACGCCGGCGTAGAGCGCGGCCAGCAGCACCCCCAGCACCAGGAACTGCAGGATCCACACCACCATGAAGAAGGGATACCGTGCCTGCTCCTCGCCAAGCATGGTTCCCGCCTCCATGGCGGCCTGGTACTTCGGCATCAGCAGGCCGAAGTTGACGATTGTCGCCCACACCACCCAGACCACGCCGCCGACCAACCCGCCGAGCCACACCCGCTTGGTGTTCACCAGGGCCATCGGACTCCTCCTTCAGGAAGTAGTTGCTTCGCAGTCTATCACCGCCGGCCCTTCTGCCGCCCAACGGCCAGTCTGTGCCGCAGGTCACTGCCCAAGCCGCACGATCTCAACGTCGCTTGACGTTGAGACAGTGGGCTGCTAGCTTTACTCCCAGGACGAGGAGGGACGACCCGATGAAGAAAGCTGTGTTGGTAGTTGTCGTGTGCTGCATGATCGCCGGCCTCGCGATGGCCGCGGGACCGACCAGGGTCCGCCAGACTGGCGGGCCGAACGCCGCCGGAGCGCCGCCCGCGGGAGAGGCCCTCGAGTGGATCGACTACTGGAACACCGGAGGCTCCTTCTACACCTGGAGCGGGGCACCGAACTACATGTCGAACGTCTTCAAGCCGACCGCCGGCTGGTACCCGCTCGATGTGGTCGCGCTCGAGGTTTGGGCGTACGCGCTCAACAACAACACCGCGACCGGCGCCGCCGGCGTGCTCAACGGTGCGGCGGTGTTCGACCTCGCCGGCGGCGTGCTCGCCCGCGAGCTCAACATCAACGCCCAGGTCAAGACCTGGACCAACGTCCCGCTGGCCTCGCCGCCGCGCATCAGCACCGGCAACTTCATCGCCGGCCTGTGGAACAGCAACGACGGCACCAACTACAACGACGCCGG
>ERZ1649853.427-NODE-427-length-18070-cov-7.227144_pt1 | contig 18070 bp, 16 predicted proteins | sample MGYA00575353_ERZ1649853 | MGnify/ENA primary metagenome ERZ1649853 (study PRJEB40853, sample SAMN11349654) | freshwater sediment metagenome | isolation source: river sediment | host: Sediment | place: India: Okhla Barrage, New Delhi | collected 2017-02-21 ...
GCGAAACCCCCAAGCCTTGCTGTTTGGCACGGCTGAGTGAGGCGGGTGTCAACAAATAATCGTAGCCATCCGGGCTCTCTTTGACACACTCACAAAAACGCGCTACCTGGTATCGGACAGCACGCGACGCCAGGCGTGGTACATGCAGGTGCGCGTCCGAACGAGCAATCAGCTTGCCATCCTCACGCGGGAAGCCCTGAGGCGGCTCGCCGTTCAGGAGCGTCTCAGCCCAAGCAGAGCGACAAAAGGCTGTAACCCGCCCCGACTCTAGGATGGTAGCTATTTCTACTAATCCCAACCAGTAGAGAGGCCCGCCGACGAAGAAGCCAAGCAGAGCGCCTTCGATGTCGTCCCAATGCTCGAAGCCGCGCAGAAACTCGCCCGTTGCCAGGCTGCGGATGAACCAGGTGTCATACTCGCCGCCGCGGCGTTGGAAGTCGGGCTGTTGCTGCTTGATCGCCGTAACAAAGCTATCCAGGTTCCACCACTGCCCGGCAGGTAGGTCACGAATAAATCCCAGCAATACCTGGCGGGTGTGCAGCGGGTCGTTCTTCCAGCTCCCTTCAGCGCTCAAACCCGGGATCAGGCGCAACTCATTGAAGCTTTCACTTTGCAACCAGGCTTTGCACAGAATCGCCAGCGCCTCGCCACGCGGCGCTTCCAAGAAGAGGCGCGCCGCCTCCGGCACGGGCTGCTTGGACTCATCAACGATCCCGGTAGCGCCGAGCAGGGACTGCAGTACAGATACAGTCAGGATTGATGCAGGTGTAGGATAAGCATATTCAGAAGGGGCTGGTAGACCGCTGCGCAACGCGGCCAGCAGGGTGCAGGCATGGTCAAGGATCTGGTCACTCGCGGGAAGTGTCTGCTGGCGCTCGCTCTGATAAGCGGGTCGTCCCAGGGTGGCGTGAGCGGTGATCTCTTGCAGCGACAAACAAGTCAGTAAATCATTGGGAATATAGGCGAATTCTTCCAATCCTTCAGTTGTATCGAAGAAAGCCCTGGCAATCAGGCCATAATACCAAAGCATTTCAGCGGCGGAGACCGGCTCAAGATAGGGCTGCTCGCGGTCGCGTTTGCCAGCGCCCATCTCACGCACCGCGCCATAACGGCGGGTGAAAAACGCCCAGGGCATGCGACCGCCTTGCTGCGCCAGGTCTTGCAGCGCGGCTTTCACCTCACCAGGGAGATCGCCAACGATCTCGGCAGCCAATTGCGAATCCAGCATGGCTTTGACCAACTGGGGCAGCGCGCTGTGTACATCTGGCGCATCCAGCTCAATGCCCCAGAATTCAGCCACGATGCGCAAGTGACCCAGGTCGCGTCCCTGCAGGCTCTCGCTCAGCTCAGGCATGGCTCAGCCAACACCTCGGATGATCTTCAATCCCTGTGGGATGATCTCGACATGCAACTGTGTAATGGTGGAATCAAAACCCGCTAGGACTTCGCCGTCGATATGCAACGCCAACGGTTTGTCCGAGTGCAGATCCATCTTGCGGCAGCGCCCCATACGAACATCCTTGAGTGAAGTATGCGTGCCCTTCACCACTTCAGGCAGGATACGCAGCATCATCGAGCGCGACACCTGGCGTATCTGCGAGTAGTCGAAAAGCCCGTCGTCTGGCAAAGCCTGGGGGGTTACAAAAAAGCCTCCGCCCTCGCGCCTGCCGTTCATCACCACCAGCAGAACCACCTTTTCCTCCCAGCTTTCCTGGTCGGTGGTAATTTGCATGCGCGGAGAGTCATGGTCGAGGAGGATCGTCTGCAGCACAGCAGCCATGAACATCGGGTAACCGCGCAGGAACTTGATGCGCTTGGCGCGCACAGTCACGATGGTATCAAAACCGATGCCTACTGCATTGCCAAAATATTCCTTGCGCCCATCGCCCAGGCTGATGACGCCCAGGTCGATCATCCCGGGTGGGTTGGCATAGATTTGCCGCAGGGCCTCATCGGGCTGCCCAGGCATACCGGTCGTATGGCTAAAATCGTTGCCCGAGCCGACAGGCAGGATTGCCATGCAAGGTCGCTGCTCGGCAGGAAGCTGCAGGATGCCATTCATTACCTCGTGTGCCGTGCCGTCACCTCCAGCCGCCACGATCAATTCATACCCGTCGACTGCCGCCTGTCGTGCCAGCTCAATGGCATGCTTTGGTGCGGTGGTCTCCACCCAATCGGCACCGCCCAACTCTGCAACCAGGGGTCGTAGAACTTCAGCCTTGCCTTTCGCCGAGTCCATCCCGGCATGTGGGTTGAGAATGATCTTTACGCGGCGAGTTGTCATGTTGATCCTTTACCAGCTAAGATGAGGAGATATCTTTCCCGTATAGTAACACTAGGGGATTGTAAATGTTGCGCTCACATTGCCCTGGGCATCGTAGAGGGTCACTGTTTCGCCCGATTTCCAGACTGATGTATCCAGACCCCAATAGAGATCCACTACCGTATCCTGCCCGAGACGCGTATAGACATTCGCTGCGCCACCTTGATAAAGGGTGAGCTGCGGGAAAACGAACTCGTGACCGTCCTCGTCTACCAGTCGCCAGCCTGCCAATGCCAGCTCGCCGCTGCCTGTGCGTTTCAACAGCACGCGCTCGTTGTCCAGGTCGCCCGCCCCGATCACGGTATCGATTTCCATCCCCGCCGGTTGCCCCTGAGGTGAAGGCGAGGCGGTCGACGCTGGTCCGGCAGTGGCAGGCAGGGTGGCAGTCAGCGTGGGTGTGATGGTCGGAGTGATTGTTACTGGCGGCGCCTGCACGGGGATGGGGCCAGTGGGAATGAATAATTTTTGACCAACGAAGAGCTGGTCAGGGTTTTCGATATCATTCACTGCCAGGATGTCAGCCATGGTGATCTCGTAATAGGCAGCGATCGTGCCCAACGTGTCGCCCGATTTCACGTAATAGGTAAAGACTTCGATGGTGGGCGTCGGCAAGTAAAGATCAACGGTTGGCGTGGGAGTTTCGAGTGCAGCTTTTCCCACAATGGGCAAAACTTCAATGCCGTTGGTCGGCAGCGGGGTGGTGGTCACAAGGATGACGATGGGCGTGCCGGGAGCCGCCTGCGGCGTGGCGCGGCTCTCCCACCAGAACAGCACCGCCAACATGGTGGCTGCCGAGACGATGATATTTAGAAAGATGTAGAAGATCAGACGTTTCCAGACACGCATGGCTTGAATTCTCAGACTGATTTATAGCACAAGGCGGGGTTTGGCACAATCCCCGTTTTCCATGTTATCATGCGGCAGACAGAAGGAGACCACATGCCAGCCTATACATTGCAAGATTTAAACCGTTTTATCGTCACTGCCAAGGCTGCCACTTACGTGGGCAGCGGGCAGAAGCTATTGCCGTACCGCCTGGGGTCGCATGACTTGCAGTTCTTCGACGGCGATTGGGCTTACCATGATACCTACCTGGGAGAAAATGATTTCATTGGCGAGGAGGCAGTCTATTACCAACACAAAGTTGCCTGGGCAATGAATTATTTCGGTCGCATTCTCAATAGCGAACAGATCACCTCAGCCAAGGCGGGCGAGATCATCAAGGAAAGCCTGACCCGCATGTACGCGGAAGGGCGATTCCTGGGTGGCTTCGAACACCGCACGGGCGAGTACACCTATACAGATGCCAATGACGGGGACACATCTTTCTTCACCGGCAAGGAGTGGATCAGCCGGAACGGCGTGGTTGTCTATGAGTTGGTTTATCACGGCGGGCTGGTGCGCTGATGGCAAACAACATCGAGATCAAAGCCCGCGTCCGTGACATGGCGGAGCTTCGTAAACGGGCAGAAGCATTGAGCGACACGTCTTGCCAGATCATTCCACAGGAAGATACCTTCTTTTTCACCCCACAGGGGCGCCTGAAGCTGCGCCAGTTGGCGCCCGACCACGCCCAACTGGTTTACTATCTGCGCCAGGATAGCCGCGGTCCAAAACATTCGGAATACCATATCTTCGAGACGGATAATCCGGAGCAATTAAAAAGCATCCTGGCAGCCGCGTACGGCGTGCGTGGGGTAGTGCGCAAGATACGCTATCTCTATCTGGTTGGGCAGACGCGCGTCCACCTGGACGAGGTGGAGGGATTGGGGCAATTCATGGAACTGGAAGTGGTCATGCGCCCCGAGCAGAGTGATGCTCAAGGGGAGGAGATCGCCCAGGATTTGATGGACAAGCTGGGGATCAGTCCGGATGACCTGATCGACGTCGCCTACATGGATTTGCTGGAAAAGAGCAGCTAAGCCACCTGCTCGACGAAATAGCTCTCGCAAGCCTCGTCCATCAGGTCGGGGCGCGTCTGCAGGGGAATCTTTTCATAATCGCACAGAGCCTGGACAATCTTGAGCAAGTCGCGCGGGTGGACCGCCTGGAAATCACGCCCTGCCTGCACATACCACTTGTCTACCAGATGCTGGTAGGCAGCCTGGTCGAAGGTCAGCCCCATCTGCTCGCAGACGCGCTGGTAGATCTTGCGATAGCGCTCTTCATCCGGGCTGAACACACCCACTTTCATCTGGATGCGACGGTAGAAGGCGTCATCTGCCAGCTTGTAGGGATCAAGGTTAGTGCTGAAGACAATCAGCTCGCGGAAGGGCACCACGATGGTCTGACCGGTGCGCAGGCGTAGGTAGTCCACACCGCTCTCGAGCGGCACGATCCAGCGATTGAGCAAATCCACCGGGCTGACCTGCTGCCTGCCGAAATCATCGATCAGGAACATACCACCATTGGCTTTGAGCTGCATAGGAGCTTCGTAAATCCTGGCAACCGGATCGTAGCGCAAATCAAGCGCTTCGAGCTTCAGTTCGCCTCCGACCACCACCGAGGGGCGCTTGAACAGCCCCCAGCGTCCATCGCCCTGTGCTTTGAGCGGGTCTGGCGCAGCCTCAGCAGGAATGTGGAACAAGCGATCATGGATTTGGATGATCTGCCCACCGGCAGTCAACGCATAGGGTAACCAGATGGGCTGCGTTCCGGCAATCAGCGTGGCGATCTTCTGGGCGATGGTGGTCTTGCCGCTGCCGGAGGGGCCGTAGAGGAAAAGCGAAGCGCCGGAATTGACCGCCGGTCCAATGCGGCGATGGAAGTCATCGGGCAGGATCAGGTCTTGCAGTGCTTCCTGCACCTGGGCTACCTCCACCGAGCGCAAGCCGCCAGATTGCAGCTCCATGGCGCGGTTGTAGTAATGCACCGGCACAGGGATCGGCCCCACGTAAGCGCTGCGCTCCATAGCGTCGCGTGCGCGCTCATCACCGGAATCGGTGAGTTTATAGACGTAATTCAGATGACCTAGCGAGGTGCTGGCTTGCGAGATCTCAATCAAATGCTCATTGCGCAGCCAATCCAGTATACCGGGCAGCACCGTAGGCACACGCGTCACCTGCGACATGCGCCGAAAATTGACATTCCCCTCGTTGTAGAGCAGTCGCAAGAGGATATCGATCAACAAGGATTGCGGTACCTGCAGGTCTTCGACGGTCTGCGGTTCGGACATTAACTGTGACAGGGTGAAATCTTGCAGCATCGGGAGTCCCCTCAGAAAGTAAGATTCGAGCAGAGATACATTCAAATCTCAAACGGCATTTACGCCCAATATTATATCTCAATCGAGATAGGCTTCGTGCCTGGCGCGAGGAAAAAGACACCCGTGCCAGATCAGGCTTCGCAGACTGCCCCAGATCGCAGCAAATGTATTGAAGTTATAGGCTGGTTGACATCTTTGTGTCCTGGGTCTGGAAAACTTCTTCACCCCCTATAGGTATTTCTTGCTTGCCAAACCCCGCCAATACGGATTCAAGTAGAGGCAAAAAGTTGCTCACCCGCTGAAATCGAATGACCCAATCCCAAAGCGGCTCGAACTTCTTCCAACCACCTGCGTAGGCCAGGTGGCGCAGCCGGTCCGTGAGATCTACCTTGCTCCAGGCACCCCGAAAAATCGAACTCCAGCGGTAAAAATCTTTGTAAGCACGCCAGTAACCCGCTTCCAACGTCTCTGCACTCATCTTCAAGGGCTGGAATACCGCATGGCGCGTATCGTACAAATCCCAATCCGTCGTGGTGAGGCGTCCCTGTGCCTGCATGCGCTGGTGCAGAGCCGTGCCCGGGTAAGGGGTCAGGATGTGGAAGGTGGCGGTCTCGATCCCCTGCTGGACAGCCCAAGCCACCGTACGTTCGAAGACCGCCTCATCGTCCTCATCCATGCCAAACACAAAGCTGCCGTTCACCATAACCCCCAGATCGTGCAAGCGGCGAATGACGGCGTTGTAATCCCGGTGAAGGTTCTGATTTTTGTGGTGCGCCTTAAGGTTGTCTGTGCTGAGCGTTTCGAATCCGATGAACAGACTGCGCAGCCCGCAATCGGCTGCTTTCTCCAGTAATCCTGACCGGAGCACTGCCTGCACCGTACCCGCCGCCTGCCACACTCTCCCCATGCCGCGCATCCCATCAAACAGTGCGGCGGCGAATTGAGGGTTGCCAAACAGGTTGTCGTCCAGGAAATATAGATGCCGTCCCGGCAGCCGCTCGATCTCTCTCAGTGCCTCATCCACTGCCTGGGTATAGAAGGATTTACCACCACGGAAGAAAGCCTCTTTATAGCAGAAATCGCAGGTGTATGGGCAGCCACGTGAGACGACCAATGAATTAGGCACCAGGTACAGCTTTCGATTGATCAGGTCGCGCCGGACAGGTGGCATCCCCGCCAGCGTGCGGGACGTGGAATAATAGACTTTCTTCGGGAACCAAGTACGCAGGTCGGCCAGGAAAGCCGGCCAGGTATCCTCCCCCGGCCCAATGAAGATCGTATCCGCGTGCTGAGCCGCTTCTTCTGGCAGCGAGGTAACATGTAACCCGCCCAGGCATACATAAGCGCCTTTTTTGCGGTAATGGTCGGCAATCTCATACGCCCGGTAGGCTGAAGTGATGTACACCTCGATCACCACCAGGTCAGGCTCGTCGTCTAACTCCAGCCTCTCCACGTGCTCGTCCTGGATGATCACCTCGTCTTCCGGCATCAAGTAACCAGCCAAGGTTGCCAGCCCTAGAGGCGGAAAAAGCGAATACTTGATCGGCCTCCAAAAGGGGCTTTTGGCCTCCGTCAGAGCCGGCAGGATCATCTTTACCTTCATGGGAGAGTTATCTTTGCACCAGTTCCGTTTCATACCTCACCCTCACATCAGGTTTCATTTTCCACAGCATCTCAATCCACGGCCCCGCCATGCACACGAGTGCCAGCGCAAAAACCGGCCAATTGAAGGCGACAGGCAACACATTTCGCACCGCCTCGGCACCTTCCCCCAATACATTTAGTGCATCCGCCATGAAGGTGTACAACGCGAGCACCGCCCCAAGCATGCTCACCATCCAGGCTTTCCACCTGGGCCAGGCGGGGATTTGGGTGATGGCTGTGCCGGTAAATACCATTAAGAGGGCGATACTGGCAGGCGCAAGCACCGGCCCCCACCAGGGCACCGGGATGAGGAAGAGAATGTCCCAATCCAACAGAGAGGTTGGCCAGCTGCACAGGATGACCAGGTAAAAGTAATACAGGATATCCCACATACCAAATGCCAGCATCACATACCCGAAACGAGTGCGCCGGTTCGAGCCTGCCAACCAGCCGGCGCAGAGCAGCATGACCATCGTCGCCGCTTCGCGCACCAACTCGGTTTGCCCGAACCCAAATGAGACCGGTAATGGGTCCACCTGGTAAGGCTGCACCCGATCGATAAACACCCTCAGGTAGAACACCACCGCCGATTCCACCCAAGCCATGGCTGCCGCAAAAATCACTATTACCAGCCAACGAGATTTTTCTTTCATGCAGGTCCTCCATCAGAGATATTTCTTCTATTCTAGGCATTCTGTCCCCGAGCCTCCACCTCTTGAAACCCGTCTTTCCTGCACCTGAGTGCTTGACAGTTGGCGTTTAGGGGTGTAAGTTTGGTGGATATTGCCTATGCTTTCCATTATTCTTGTCGAAGACAATCTCCGCCTGCGCCAGGCGCTAAAAACCGGGCTGGAGTCGCCAGGTAAGTCGCACGTCTCGTTCGACTGTGACTCAGGCGAGGCTGCGCTTGCCCATTGCCTTCAATCCCAACCCAACCTCTCCGAAACCGCCATCCTGATGGATGTGCAACTGGCGGGCAAGATGAACGGCATCCAGGCAGCAGTCGCCATCCGCATGGAGTTTCCCCGTTTCCCAGTGGTCTTTTATTCCATCCAGGACGACGACGCCTTTTATCGCGACTTTCGCCGCTCGGGCATTCTCAGTCACTACGCCTACGTGCGCAAGTCCAACTACCTGCTGCCCCAGATGATCCTGCCGCTGCTCCGTGAAGTCCTTGCCGGTCGCAGCCTGATCGATCCCGAGATCGAGGCGCGCGTGCAGGAGGTGCGGCTCAAGGATGAGAATGATCCTATGTCCTTGCTGGAGCCGAATGAGCAGGTAGTGGCGCACCTGCTGGCACAAGGGCTGACCAACGAGCAGATCGCGGCGCGCATGGGATTCCGTGACAAGCGCACCATCAGCCGCACCAATGGGCAGATCTACACCGCTTGGGGATTGGACGCCAGCGCCACAGATGACAAGATCGCCCGCACGCGCGCCGCCATCATTGTTAACTCGGGTCGCCTGATCCACTGGGATCAAGACGGCATCCCGTATGTATTGGACGAGCGCGGCGATTGGGTGGTCTGGAGCGAGCTATGAACGAGCTGGTCTGGCTAAATTGGCTTGCCCTGGCGATATCCATGTTCAATATGATCTTATCACTCTGGCTGGGGCTGACCATCCTCTTTAATGCCGAGCACCGCAGCCTGGGGGTGGTGCTGGCAGTCAGCGGGATGCTGGCCAGCGCAGCCTTCTTCCTGAGCCATTCGATCATCCTCGGGCAGGGCGCCCCGGCTCTTGTGCGCGACCTCAGCTTCTGGTGGCACGTCGTTTGGTTCCCGGTGGTCATTGCACCATATCTCTGGTACCTGCTCATGCTGTGGTATTGTGGCTATTGGGACGACTCGCACAGCAGCCTGCACAATAGGCAACGCGGCTGGTTGTGGTCGAGCGTCGTTTACACGGCTTTCCTGGTAGTCTTGCTGCTAGTCGCCAACCCACTGCCGAGTATTACACGCGATGCCGCGGTTGAGTTGGAGCGCCTACCCTCCCTGGGAAAAACGCCTCTACTCATCCTGGCCTACCCGCCCTATATCGTGCTGTGTATCAGCCTGGCGCTGGATACCCTGCTGCGTCCCGCACCATCCGGCCGCGTGCTGGGCGACCTGGCACGCAAACGCGCCCGTCCCTGGCTGATCGCCGCCTCGCTGGTACTGTTCCTGGTCACTTTCGTGGTGAGCATTGCCATGCTTTGGTTACTCCAGGTCGCCCTTCAGCACCCCTCCCTGGCTGGTTTGATTTATTCGCTGTCTACCACTCTCGGCATCCTGGACCTGCTTTTGATTTTTTTACTCATGCTCGTTATGCTCCTTCTCGGCCAGGCGATCGTATCGTATGAGATTTTCACTGGCAAGATATTGCCACGGCAGGGATTCCAGCGCCAGTGGCGAAACATTCTGATCCTGGCGGCAGCTTTGAGCAGTCTGGCAGCCTGGGGAGTTATGACGCCGTTTTCCATCATCTATGTCGTCTTGGGCATCCTGGTGCTGGTAGCCACTTTCTATGCAGTGTCAAGCTGGCAGAGCTTCGCCGAGCGTGAGCGGAGCATCCAGCAATTGCGCCCCCTGGTCAGCAGCCAGCGTCTTTACGATACCATTTTGGAAGCCTCTACCGCTGACCAACCCGATATGAACCTGGCAGCACCTTTCAGCGCCATCTGCCGGGATATGTTGAACACGCGCCAGGCAGCGCTAACGCCACTGGGCGTATTGGCAGCGCTCGGAGGCGAGCCGCTCTACTATCCTACCGGCAAACTCCACAGCCTGCCTGCCTTGCAGGATATCCTAAATAGCCTCACCTCACCGCAATCGCCTGGGATGGCGCTCGACCCTGCGAGTTGCGGCGGAATGGTATGGGTCGCACCACTATGGAGCGAGCGCGGCCTGAACGGTCTGCTCTTCTTCGGCGAGAAGAACGACGGGGGATTTTATTCCTTCGAGGAGATCGAGATTGCCCGCGCCAGTGGGGAACGCCTGGTGGATATTCAGGTGATGGGAACCATGGCGCGCCGCCTGATGCTCTTGCAACGCCAGCGGTTGATGGAGAGCAAGGTACTCGACCAGCAGACCCGCCGCATCCTGCACGATGATGTGCTGCCTGGCTTGCATGCCGCCATCCTCGAATTGAGCGCTGACTCCTCAGAGAAGGTAATTGCCAATCTCTCATCCCTGCACCGGCAGATCGCGGATTTATTGCATGACCTACCCAGGGTGACCGCACCGGAAGTCGCCCGGCTTGGACTATTTGGCGCATTGCGCGAGACAGTGATTGGTGAGCTGCGCGGCTGTTTCGAGACGGTGAACTGGGATATCCCCACCGAGGTCGAGCAGCTTGCCAGGGAGATCCAGCCTCTATCGGCCGAAGTTACTTTTTTTGCCGCCCGCGAAGCGCTGCGCAATGCTGCCAGGCATGCCCACCCTATCGAGGCGCTCATCTTAAATATATCTGCCCGCTGGCAAAATGGCTTGCTGTTGGTCATCGAAGATAACGGGGCCGGTCCGGTCGAATTGAAAGCTACCGGCAGCGGGCAAGGCCTGATCTTGCACAGCACCATGATGGCGGTCATCGGCGGTTCGCTGGCACTGGAAAGCGCTCCTGGGCTGCCCACCCGTGTCACACTCTACCTGCCACAAGACTCTCAAAGCACAAACCAGCATGCGTTATAATATGCTCATGTTCAGTAAATACCATCCACCCTGTTAAGTATTAACCCACACCCACCTCGGGCGGGCGCCGCCTCTTCTCTCGGATCTCTTGCAGTCACACTAAAACAAACCATCCAAGAGAATGAGGTCATTTATGCTTAATCAAACCCGAACACCCAAAAATTTATTCCTACGAAGTTTCCTGCGGGGAGGCATCTCCCTGACTTTTCTATTCTTGCTCATCGAATTCTTCGACGAGTTAAATTATGGCATCGCCAACGCTGCCTCGCCGGTCATCCGCAGCGACCTGGGGTTGACCTATGCCCAGGTCGGCGTGATGCTGGGCGCGCCGCACATCATCAACTCATTCATCGAACCGTTCCTCATGCTGCTGGGCGACACACGCTGGCGCAAACAGGTGGTATCGCTCGGCGGGCTGGTGATCGTCCTCTCGTTGGTGCTGATCGGTACGGCGCATAGCTTTCCGATGTTGCTGATCGGTTTGATCATTGGCTTTCCTGCCAGCGGCGCATTTGTGACGTTGTCGCAAGCCACATTAATGGATTCGAACCCCGGGCGCGAGGCGCAGATGATGGCGCGCTGGACCGCCTCCGGATCGATCGCCAATCTGGTGGGCCCGCTTTTCCTGGCAGCGGGCTTTGCCCTGGGTTTCGGCTGGCGCTGGGTCTTCATTGCCCTGGCGGCGCTATGCCTTGTACTGGTGCTAGTCCAGTGGCCCAGGCAATTTCCAGCCCACCAACTGAGCGAAACACTCCCATCTCAACAACTACGCGGCCTGCTCAGCGGATTGTGGGAAACGCTGCGCAACCGCAGCTTGCTGCGCTGGATGGTGTTGCTGGAGTTCTCCGACCTGCTGCTGGACGTACTGACCGAATACCTGCCCTATTATTTTGCAGACGTCAGTGGGTTTTCTAAAGTCCAGACCAGCTTGATGATGAGTGTGCTGATGGGTGCCGGGCTGCTCTCCAACCTGGCGTTGATCCCGCTGCTGGAGCGTGTGCCAGGTAGGAGGGTAGTGCGCTGGTCGTCGGCTGCCACCGTGCTCATCTACCCGCTCTTCCTGCTGGCGCCCTGGGCTTGGGCGAAGATCGGATTAGCGGTGCTGTTGAAACTGGTCACGTTGGGCTGGTACGAGGTGTTACAAGGCGAAGCCTATGCCTCCGTGCCGGGGCGCTCGGGTACGGTGATGGCGATCGGCTCGCTGACCGGCTTGCTGGGCGGCTTGATCACCGGGCTGCTTGGCCTGGTTGCAGATCGAGCCGGGTTGCCGGCAGCCATGTGGATGCTGCTCGCCGGTCCAGTGATCCTGCTGTTATTTGTACCGCGTGTTCACAAAGGGTGATTCAGCATGCCAGAGAACTTCTAATTATCCGTTGTACAATCGCAAGAAAAGGATTAAAATTGGACAATTGGTGTCGAATTATAACTGCTGACGACTAACCTCGTCTCTTAAAATCACTTCATAATAGGAGGTATTCATGCAAGATTTGACTGAGTCCATCCTGGAATTGATTCGCCTGGCTTCGACCGACCTGCCACCTGACGTGGAAGCTAAACTTCGACAGTCCGTTGAGCAGGAAGAACCCGGCTCTGCCGCACGCAATGCGCTGGAGACGATCTTAAAGAACGTGGAGCTTTCACGCAGGAACTCCACCCCCATCTGCCAGGACACCGGTACGCCCATCTTTTATGTTTATCACCCAGAAGGCTGGAGCACACGTAAGTTGCGCCAGCAAATCGAGGACGCTGTGGTGCAAGCCACGAAGAAGTCATACCTGCGCCCCAACTCGGTTGATTCGATCACCGGCAAGAACTCGGGCAACAACCTGGGCGGCAGCTACTTCCCATCCGTGCATTTCGAGGAAGTGGAAGGCGACACGCTAACCATCGAGCTAATGCTCAAGGGCGGCGGTTGCGAGAACGTAGGCGCACAATATTCGCTGCCCAATGACGCCCTGGGCGCCGGGCGCGATATGGCAGGTGTGCGCAAGGTCGTGCTTGATGCCGTGCACCAGGCGCAGGGACAGGGCTGCGCACCGGGTATCCTGGGTGTCGCCATCGGCGGAGACCGCGGCACGGGGTACTATAGCTCCAAAGAGGTGCTGTACCGCAAGCTGGATGACCACAACTCCGACCCACAATTAGACGCACTGGAAGGAAAACTGACCGAAGAAGCCAACCAGCTCGGCATCGGGCCGATGGGTTTTGGCGGCAAGACCACCGTGCTGGGTACCAAGATCACCACCCTGAACCGCCTGCCCGCCAGCTTTTTCGTCAGTGTTTCCTACATGTGCTGGGCTTATCGCCGCCGCAAGATGACGGTGCAAGACGAGCAAATCCAGTATTCTTAGCGGAGGGAAAAATGCATACTCTAACAATGCCTCTAAGCGACGAAGCTATCCGGAGTTTAAGAGTCGGTGACAGTGTAGCCCTGAACGGAGTCATGGTGACCGGTCGCGACACAGTCCATAAATGGATGGTAGATACCTTCATCATGAAAACCCGCCCTCCGCAGGGAGATGACCTGGAAGTGTATGAGGCCATCAAACCTTTGCTGGCAGGTAGTGTAATTTACCACTGCGGGCCGGTGGTAAGCGGGTTGGACACCAAGCAGTACCGCTTTGTGGCTGCCGGGCCCACCACCAGTATCCGCGAAGAGCCATACCAGGGAATGGTCATGGAGCACTTCAATATCAAGGGCGTGATCGGAAAAGGCGGCATGGGTCCAAAAACGCTCAAAGCCTGCCAGGAAGTGCCGGGTGTGTACCTGCATGCCATCGGCGGGGCGGCCTCGCTCATTGCCCAGACCGTCACGCGCGTGCTGGGCGTGTACAAGTATGATTTCGGCGTGCCCGAGGCCATGTGGGTGATCGAGGTAAAGGATTTCCCAGCCGTGGTCACCATGGACTCGCACGGCGACAGCCTGCATGCAGTTGTCGAGGCGTACTCAAAGACAGTTCTGCAAGATCTATTCACCAAGGCATAGCTTCTCTTATTTAAAAACTTAACAAAAGTCATAGATTCTCAGCCTCCTTTGTGATATGGTACACAATATCTGATCACATTCTAAGGAGGCTGAGACCATGAATCTATTTGATCGACTCGTTCTATTGGCTACCGGGCTGGTGGCAGTCTATTTGATCTGGCGCTTTTACACGCGCTACAGCAAGCAAAAAGGGCTGCATGATATCTACTACATGCTCGGTTTTGCCGTATTGTTCGTCTCTGGCGTGCTGCTGATCTTTTTCGGATGGGATTTACTCGCCAGTCCTTATGTTCTAACAGTGGCCTCGCTGATCCCGTTAGGTATCTCGCTAGGCATTATGAACCAGTATTACAAAGTCTACAAGAAACCCTACGCCTGGTTCGCATTGGCGGGCATCCTGGCAATCGCAGTCACCAGCATCGGCGGCATGTCGCTCAAGAAGCTGGCAGTGCCTGTGTTCCACGGCGTTGCCGGGCTGATCATCTTCCTGGGACCGATCTTTGCCAGCCTCAAAGGTAAATCTGCCAAAGAGTTCTGGTGGGTGGGCGTAGGCGGCGCGTTGATCGGCCTGGGCGGCATCGCACTGGCTTTCCTGACTTCTGGATCACAGCTGCTGTTCTTCAGCCAAGAATTCGTGCTGACCATCCTGGCACCTTTGCTGCTGTTGATGAGCCTGGCATTTGCCTGGGGCTTTGTCAAAGACATCCGCGCGAAATAAGCAAGGCTTGCGCCTTGCGGAGGGTTTCATGCAAGCAATCCAACAACGATTCTTCTACCTGTTCCGTTCTACCAAAGGTTTGATCCTGGTCGCGATTGCCATGATCTCGCTGGTCACGGCCGTCTTCGGCATGTTGTCGGGGCCGATGGCTGAGTTTGGTGTGCGTGATGTGGTCGTGCGCTTGCTTCATATGCAGTTGATCGAAGCGGAACGCGAAGCGCGCATTATCACCCTGTATCACTCGATTGCGATGGCGGTGGTAAGCATTGAAGTCTATTTCATCACCGAATTTTTAAAGATGAAACCCCGACAACATGCCACCATCAATGCCACTATCACGGTCGGCTACCTGAGCGTGATGATCTTTGGACTGCTGTTTGGCTACTTTGGACACAACTGGATTTTCCACGGGTTGTTCATTTCCGGGCAAGTGCTGGTGTTCTTTTCCGGGCTGATGCTTGCCGTGGCGTTGTGGCCCTGGAAGCCAGAGGCGCGCACCGCCGACAAAGCATATTCCCACCTGGGCAATACCAGCAATGGTAAGGCGCTCAGCCTGGAACGGGTAGCGTTCTTCACCATGGCAGTTGCAACCCTCGGCTCGGCGATCTTTGGCGCCATCCCCGGTTCGTACTTTGGCAATGGCTTCGAGGCTTTTCTGGCTGAAGACCTGATCCGCGTGCCTGAGAAGACGCTGTTGGAAGACTCGATCATTGGTCACCTGCACATCATGCTGACACTGATTGCCATTGCCCTGGCGTTGCTGGTGGGACGCTGGCTCGACTACAAAGGCATGCTCCACAAGTTGTCGATGCCATTGATGATCTTCGGTACGATCGTCGTCTCTCTAGGCGCCTGGTCGGTGGTCATCTTCCCATGGGCACATACCATCATCTACGTCGGCTCGGTGTTTGTGCTCTTAGCTGCGCTGTTCCTGGTGATTTTCGGCTTCAGTAAGTTGATCCGCACGCGGCTGGCAGAGCAGGGTATCCAAAAAGCCGGCTTCTGGCGCGGTTTCAAAGCCTTGCTGCATGACCCGTTGAAGTTTGGCATGCTGTGGCAGATGGTGTTCATGAACTTCACCGTCTCCGGCATTGGCATCTTCATGGCAGTCAAGCTGGATGAAATCTTCCGGGTTTGGCCCTGGCGCGAGGAGCGCATCGTGCTAACCGGTCACTGGCACATCCTGTCGGGTCTGATCGCCACCATCATCTTGTTCCTGTATGCCGACTATACCGGGCTTAAGGGCAGGTTGCGACAGTGGTTTGGCTGGCTGGTGATCCTTTTCTCTGACCTGGCATTCGGCTCGGTGACGGTTTTTGCCATCAAACGGCTGTTCGTCAGCGAGACCGACCAGCAGCCGTTGGTGAACGCCACCATGTTGCTGGCAGATATCGGGCTGGCAACAGTACTGGTCGTCCTGGCAGTACTGATGGTCTGGAGATTGGTGGACCTGTTCAAGCGCAAAGGTAAATGGGCGAAAGAATTCGAAGAGACGAGGCTGCAATGAAAAATACTTTACTTATTGCTATCGTTTTCTCATTTATTCTTGCCGCTTGTACCTCGGCGCAGCCATCCACACCCCCGCCTGCCATCGATACAGGCGTCCAACCAGGCGCCTGGGTCATCATCCCCGCCGGCGAGTTTCTGATGGGGCAGCATGACACAGAAATCATGCTGGATTACGATTACCAGATCATGGTAACCGACGTGACCAACGCCGAGTTTGCCGAATACCTGAACCAGGCGCTTGCAGACGGAACCCTGAAAATCAACGCCGGCTCGGACGGTAGCCAACAGGTTGTCGGCTATTACCCAGGCGATGTGTTCCATGCCGTCAAGCATGAAGAGGAGATCGCCGCAGGCGACTGGCTGCACCTGACCATCAACGAGCCGGCTTTACGCCTGACGTATGATGGGCAAAGCTTCATGGTAAAACCTGGCTACGAAAACCATCCCATGGTGATGGTCAGTTGGTTCGGTGCACGCGGCTACTGCGAGTATTATGGTTGGGGCCTGCCAACTGAGGTGGAATGGGAAAAAGCGGGACGCGGCAGCGACGGGCGACCCTTCCCCTGGGGCGACACCCTCGACGATACCAACGCCAACTATTACAGCAGCCATGATGTCCTCGAAAAAATCGTTGGCGGGTTGGGTGACACCACGCCGGTTGGGTTTTATAATGGGAAGACGTATGACGGTTTCACCACCGTGGATTCACGCAGCCCGTACGGATTGTATGACATGGCTGGCAACGTCTGGCAGTGGCTGGCGGATATTCACGAAGGCACGCACTACCGCCACATGGCGGGCGGCAGCAAGGCTGACTACGGGTACAATCTACGCATCTGGACGCGCAACAGCGCCGGGCCTACGTATACCAGCCCAAACGTCGGCTTCCGCTGCGTAGATAGATAAGGAACGATTGTATTGGTAAACAAGGTAAGAAAACAGGAGCATTGATCAAGAGGCAGGTATGACTTTACGATCAGCTTTTTCCACTCTGAAATCCAAGTATTGGCCCTTGCTGAAAAGCCTGCAGACCACCCTGTTATTGGTGACCGGGCTGGCAGGCTACCTGAGCGCCCAGCCGATGGCAGATAACGGCAGCACGCTGGCAGCCGTGGCAGGCAGTCTGTTCCTGGCGATCGGCGGCAGCACTGTACTGAACATGTGGTATGACCGCGATATCGACGCGGTCATGCGCCGCACCTGCATGCGCCCCCTGGCAGCCCAGCGCATCACCCCGCGCGAAGCGCTGATCCTGGGGATCGTGTTCTCGACAGCCGGCGTAGGATGGGCATTCCTCTTGTCACCGCTTTACGGGCTGGTGGTGTTTGCCGGGTTGTTCTTTGACTTCGTCATCTATACCCTGTGGCTCAAGCGGCGCACCGCCTGGGCGATCATCTGGGGCGGCATTTCCGGCGGCATGCCAGTGCTTGCCGGGCGCGCCCTGGCAATTGGCAAAATCGATGAAATTGGCATCACCCTGACGCTGGCGGTGCTGTTCTGGATTCCCACGCACATCATGACCTTCAGCATGCGCTACTTCGATGACTATCAGGCAGCGCACATTCCAACCTTCCCTTCCACTTATGGCTTTCCGATCACCCGCATCGTCATCGCCGTATCCAGCGTGCTGGCGGCGTTGTCGATGGGGCTGGCAGCCGTTTGGGTGGGAGAATCGGCCGGCGCACTGGGCTTGATGGCTGTCTTGGGCACCGGATTATTGATCCTAGCCCTGACCAGCGTGGCGCGGCCATCGCAGAAGATGAACTTCACCTTGTTCAAGTACGCATCCGTCTACATGCTCTGCTCGATGCTGATCATGGCATTCAGCTAATCAATTCATCAATACAACTTATTTCTCAGGAGAAGACTTACATCATGGAAAAACCTACCGCTCTCGGCAAAATCCTCCGTCTGGTGGCTATCGTCCTGTTAGGTCTGACCGCGGCATTCAACTTGATGGGCGGGGCAGGCTCAAGTTGCATCGCCCTGGCAGCGCAGAACTTTGGCGAGAAATGGG
>ERZ1649853.428-NODE-428-length-18058-cov-6.266900_pt1 | contig 18058 bp, 13 predicted proteins | sample MGYA00575353_ERZ1649853 | MGnify/ENA primary metagenome ERZ1649853 (study PRJEB40853, sample SAMN11349654) | freshwater sediment metagenome | isolation source: river sediment | host: Sediment | place: India: Okhla Barrage, New Delhi | collected 2017-02-21 ...
CGTGGCCGCCCGGGGAATTATATTTAATGGCGTTGTTGAGCAAATTGATGACAACTTGCTTGATCTTGTTTTCGTCGCCCTCAAAGGTCAGCGGGCGGTCCGGAAGCGACAAAGTCAATTGAATGCCGGCTTCGCGGGCTTTTGGCTGAAGGATCCGGGAACATTCCTGCAGGACTGCGGCAAGATCAATCAGCCTGGCGGTGAAGGTCAACCGGCCCGTCTCCAGGCGCGAATATTCCAGGTAAGAACTCGCCAGGTTGTTTAGCCGGGTGACTTCGTCCGCAATCGATTCGGTAAATTGCAGCCGCTGTTCTTCGGTGAGATCGCTGCGTTTGAGCAGGTAGGTGATGGTAAGGATGGATGCAAGCGGCGTGCGCAGCTCGTGGACCAATTCGTTGATGAGGTCGGCTTGCTGGTAAAGGCGTGAATTCTCAACGGCGATGGCTGCCTGGGCAGCCAGCACCGTGAGAACGTCCACGTCTGCATCGTTAAATAATCCTTGCTTTTTGTTGACCACTTGTAAAACCCCCTGAACTTTATCTTTCGCCACCAGTGGTACAGCAATCAGCGATCTGATTGTGGGAGGGAACAGCGGATCGGCAGTAACAATCGGCCGCTGATCTTGATTGATTTCCGTTACGATCATGGGTTTGCCCTGAGCAGCCACCTGCCCGGCGACGCTATCGGATGAAATATCGCTGCCCAGGATCGTGCGTGAATTTTGTATATTGGATGAAAATTGTAGAACGATACCCCCTTTGGTTTCGTCAAACAAGAAAACAAGCGCGCTTTCAGCGTTGCTCAGGTTGACCGCCACTCGCATAATCTTCCGCAGCAAAATATCCAGATCCAGTGTGGATGCCAGGTCGCGGGAGATATCGAGGAGTTGCTTGAATTGCTGGTTGTCAGTCGCCACGCTGATTACCCCTCCAGTATAGCACGAACAATTGACGGGAGTGCATCAGAGATTTCATAGTTTAGCAGGATATCCGCCTGGTTGTCCAGATGGGTGCGCGAAAGCGTGTTGATGATCAGATGCGCACCGTTTTCCAGTGCATATAAAGGCAGGCTGTTAACGGGCCACACTTCGAGCGAGGTGCCGGCAATGATCATCACATCGGCGCGAGCGGCTTCTTTCACAGCCGCATCCCATGTCGAGGGCTTAAGCGTTTCTTCGTAGAACACGATTTCAGGCTTCAGCACCGCTGCGCAGGCCGGGCAGCGCGGAATGACATTATTTGCGATAAAATGCGGGTAAAAATTCTTCGATGGAAACGTGTTGCGGCAGTTCAGGCAGAGCAGCCGCTCCAAAGAGCCGTGAAGTTCTACGACATTCTTCGAGCCGGCCTTTTGGTGCAATCCATCGATGTTCTGGGTTAGCAACGCCTGCAACCGGCCCAGCTTTTCAAGCTCGGCCAGCGCGTGATGAGCTGGATTGGGTTCAGCCGCCGCCATCTTTTGCACCAATGGACGCAGCCAGCGGTAAAACCGCTCCGGCTGACGGTAAAAAGCCGTCAGCGAGACGACCTCCATCGGGTCAAGGCGCGCCCATTCTCCTGTACCTGGCGAACGAAAATCGGGAATGCCGGACGGCGTCGAGATGCCTGCGCCGGTGAGCGCTACGACATGACGGGCAGAAGCGATCAGACGGGCCGCCCGTTGAATTTGTTCGGTGAACCGTGCTGTCATCTGTCCTGATTTTGCACTCTTTGCGCCAACATTTCAGCCATGCGGTAGAATTGCTGGTTGACCAGGCCCTCTTTTTGAATTTCGATAAGCGGGATCGAGCGCGTCGCGGCGTAGAAAGCCTGTTCCGGCGCAGGTGGAACCATCATGGCAATTGGCTGGCCAATTTTCTCCTGGATTTGGTTGGCAGATAGAACCACATCGGCGCGTACGCGGTTGATTGCCATGACCGTCAAAAGCTTGGGTTTTCCAAAGCCACGCGCAACCAGGTCGTCGATTAATAGCCGTGTGCGCTCAACCGAAGACGGTTGCGGTTCGGTGATGACAATAATCTCGTTTAATTGCGACAGGATACGGTCCAGCATGGGGTGAAAGCTGGTGCCAATATCCAGAATCACCATTTGGGCCATCGATGAGAGCTGTTGGAGGATGGCTTCCATTTGTGGGCCGTAATTGAGTTGATCGGTATCGCGGGCACGCGAGGAAGCCAGCAGCAGGCGCACGCCGAAGGTGGTGCGGACGAGTTCTTTCTCAACCACGGCGGTGGTGATGTCCGCGGCGCGGCAGTGAATCAGGTTGTTCAAACCCTCGGGGTTGGCCAGCTTGAGGTCGATGGCCCAGGTGCCCTGGCTGGGACGCAGTTCCGCGGCGATCGTCGATAATTTCGTGCGCTCGTGAAACGACAGGGCCAGATTTAACGCCAGGGTTGACACGCCCAATCCGCCTTTGGCTGCGATCACGCCGAGGGTATAGCTCCGGTCGCGTGATGGGGCCGGGCCGGTGCGCACCTTGACCCGGCTGAGCAGCGCCTTGATATGCGCCACCAGTTCAGCCGGATGAACCGGTTTGGTCAGGTAATCATCCACGCCGGATTCATAACCTTTGACCTTGTCATCCACCTGACTCTTGGCGGTAAACATGAGAATGGGGGTGACCGTAGTGGCGGTTTCGTTGCGCAGGCGGCGGGTAACTTCATACCCATCCATATCCGGCATCATGATGTCCAAAACGATCAGATCAGGCTGTTCATTCCGAGCCATGGACAATGCCTCGGCGCCATTGTGAGCCGAAGCAACCTGATAGCCTTGCCGCTGAAGCATCAGCCCCACAAGGCGCAGTGTTTCCAGATCATCATCGACGATCAGAATTTTCTCAGGCATAACAATCCTCCCTGGGGTATGCTTTGGCCCGGTTATGACCCGTTCGATTCATAAAGGGATTTGACATTACTATTCTAAATCAAATTGAAAAAAACATAAACTATAATCAGCTTATGTTAACGCGGATTCTTCAGAGTGCCACCCAGAACTGCGGATTAAGAGCCGGTCAGGTGGTGTTGGTGGGCGTATCCGGCGGACCGGACAGTCTTTGCCTGCTGGATGCGCTGTTCAGGCTTGGTTTTCGGACCATTGCAGCCTATTTCAACCACCAGTTGCGTCCGGAAGCCGAGGCGGAACAGGATCAGGTTGAACGGTTTGCAGCCGGCTTGCAGATTCCCTTTATCGGCGGATCAGAGGATGTGGCCAGACTGGCCAGCGACCAGGGCAAAACCATCGAAGAAGCGGCGCGGGAAATGCGGTACGCCTTTCTCTTTGAAAGCGCGCGGGCATACTGCGCGGATGCGGTGGCAGTAGGTCACAACGCGGACGACCAGGTGGAAACCGTGCTGATGCACCTGCTGCGCGGCAGCGGACTGGCAGGCTTGCGCGGGATGGGCTATCGAACCCTGACGCAATGGGATGACAGAATTCCATTGGTCAGGCCATTGCTGGGAGTGTGGCGCGACGAAATCATGGGCTACTGTGCTGAGACCGGTCTTCAGCCACTCCTCGACAGCAGCAACCTGGAGCGCGCGTATCTTCGCAACCGCATCCGCCTGGATTTGGTCCCAGCGCTGGAAGGCATGGCGACCGGCGCGCGTCAGCGGATTTGGAATTTCTCGCAATTGGCCGCGGATGACCTGCAATTGATGGACGCAGTGGAGGATGCAGCCTGGCGGAGCTGCGTGGTAGAACAGGTCCCCGGCGCGATCCGGTTCGCTCTGGATGCGCTGCGTGGCCAGCCCGATGCGCTGCAACGGCGCGTGCTTCGCCGCGCGGCGGTGAAATTGCGCCCGTCGGGGGATGGGTTATCGCTTAAGCAGACGCTGCGCGCGGTCGAGTTTCTGCAGCGTGGCGCTACCGGTCGGAAAATCGAACTCGGCAACCGTCTCATCCTGCGCAAAAATTCGCACGGGCTGCTGCTGGAGGATCCGGCGATTCCGCAGGATGCCGGACGCTTTCCTTGCATGCTCGCCGCGGACCCATTAACGGTCGCGCTCCATGAACCGGTTGCCCTGGGCGAGGGTTGGATTTTGTCGGCCGAGGAATGCGATCCGCCCGCGGAAAAGGTGTGGAGGCAGGCGCGCAACGGCTTTCAGTTTGAAACCTGGCTGGATGCCGGCGCGTTGACGGGGCCGCTCCATATTCGCCATCCGCACCGCGGAGACCGCGTTCAACCACTGGGGATGCCTGAGGGCAGCCAGAAGCTCTCGGATTTCTGGATCAATCACAAGATCCCGGCTCATGCGCGCAAACTATGGCCGCTGGTGGTTTGCGGGGATGAGATTGTCTGGGTGCCCGGATTCGCGCCCGGACACCGGGTGCGAATCCAACCAACCACGGCCCGCAGTATCCACCTGGTTGTGCGGAGAGAAAATTAACCGGCGTCCATGCGGACGCCGGGATGATTTATGAAACCACTTCGCCGGAAAGCCGGCGCAATTTAAAGTTAATTTCGCGCCACTGGATTTTTGATATGCCCATTTTCTGGCGAATCTGGTCATGTTCGATGCCGGCGCGCCAATCGTTCAACACGCTCGTCCAGCGACACATATCGAAGGATAAATGCTTTTCCAGACCGGCCTCTTTGCCGAGGTCTTCCAGCAAGTATTCCAGGCGGCGCGGCGACCAAGGAAAGATGGTATCGCGCGGAGTGTATTGCGCCAGGTATTCGCGGTAACTCTCCACCCATTCGGGCGTCAGGTCGATTTTGCGTTCTTTATAGCGCGACCGCGGGGTGGCGTAACGGATGAAAAGAATCGGGCCGTTGGGGCTTTCCAGGTCGATGTGGTTGACATTGAGGGCCAGGCACTCGCCTTTTTTGATGCCCGTGGTCAACAGGAGCATCAGCAGCGTGTACGGGCGGGCGTCCGGTTTTTTGGCAACGCGGTATTTGTGCGCCACTTCGATGACGCGCTGCTCTTCCTCAGGGGTCAGGATAATGGGCAGCGGGCTCATCACCGATTGCTGCAGAACCTTCTCGGCCGGGTCGGGCGAAATCCGTCCGCTTTGCGCCAACCAGCGAAAGAAAGCCTTGATCGATGTGATTCGCCGCGCCAGGCTCTTGGGGCTGCACGGGATGCCGCGGCCATTTTGGAGCCACTGCAAAAATTGGTTGAGATCTTTGGTGGTGATTGCGCCGACCGGGCGGTCGGGGGGCATGTGTGTCGCCAGCAGTTGCAAATCGCCCACGAAAGCTTTGACGGTGTAGGGCGACCGGTTCTGGTCGAGCAGGTACATTTCCCAGGCGCGAATGGCGGGGAGGAGTGGAGTGTTCGCGGTGATGTGTGCAGCGGGTGAAGGTTCAGACATCGCTGGTTCCTTGCTAATTTTTGCGTATAGCTTTCTTTAGAACAGTGTACATGATTAACTGCCGGTTGTCAAATGGCATTAATGCGAGGTGGCAGGCAAAACCATCGCGCGGGCAATTCTCTGCCCGCGCGATGGGTAAATATGGGCACCGATTGGATCGAGTTATTGCCCGTAGACTTCCTGCTTAATCAGTTTCCAGATTGCCTGACGGTCGGGAATGAGCACCTGCGCTCCCGATTCGGTCACGTAGGGGGTCAGGTAATTAATCCCAATCAAATGCCGGCTAATGCGGGTATCATCGCTGAGCAGTTGCGGGGCAATGCCCACTAAGGGCAGGAGGTCATCGATGCCCAGATCGGTTTCGACCGAACTGATGAACAGGCGATACAGTTCAGGCGCGCGGGTGACGGCATTCAGGCTCATCAGGCGGCGGAAGAAAGCGTCCATCACTTCCTGTTCCCGGCGGGTGCGGTCGAGGTCGGAAGTGGTATAGCGGGAACGAACGTACCATAATGCGGTTTCGCCGTCCATCCAGGTTGCACCGGAGGATACGCTGCAATAGCCCTCCTCGTCACGAGCCGGCAGATCGCATTTATCTCGCAAATATGCGCCAACATATACGTTGATCCCGCCAAGTGTATCCACAATGGATTTGAAGCCGTAAAAATTGGTGATCATGTAATGGTCTGGCCGAACGCCAAAGTTGTATTCCATGGTGTCAGCCAGCAATGGGAACCCCTCATACGCGTAGGGCGTGTTCAAACGGTCCATGCCCCGGCCGGGCAGGTACACGTACACATCCCGGGGAAAAGAGATTAAGCTCACGGTGGCATTTTTCGTATTGATGGAAGCCAGCAGGATCACATCCGTGCGCGATCCTCCGCCGGGGCGGAAATCGGACCCCAGGATCATGATGTTAACCTGGCCTTCGGGCATTTTCAGGTTGTGGATGATCGGGCCGGAGCCATCAGCCTGTTCGGTTGGGGTTGCCGTGGGGCCGGGCTGGGTGGGCGGGATGGGCGTGGCAGCGCCAGGTTGGAAGGGCGTCGGCGTGATGGTTGCATTGGGATCCGGTGTGACCAGTTGCCATGGATTGACAACGGGGACCGCGCCTGGATTGGTACTGGCCAGGCCAGGCAAATTGCAGGCCAGCGAAACCAGGACCAGGATTGAAAAAACGATTAATAATCTGCGCATGATGATCTCATTTCCAGTTCGCGCGCACTCATGGCGCAGGGTAACCTGTTTCGGTGGATGTCACGGTTGGGTCGGAAGTTGCGGTGGGTTCGACCGTTTCTGTCTCAGGTGTAGACGTTGGAGCGGGGATATTTGTTCCGGTCGGCGTTGGGGTAAAATCCGGGGTGCGGGTGGCCACATTGGGCACGTAAATGAATTCGCCGGTGCGCAGGAATGTGGAATTCCCCATGCAGTTGGCAAATTGCAATTGCGGCACGCTGACGCCGTAATTCAGGCTGATGCGGAACAGGGTGTCTTGAGCCTGGATGCGGTATTTAATCCATCCGATTGGCGGACCGCATTGAACCGGCGTTTGCGTCAGCGCGGGCAATAGGGTGCGCGTGGCTTCGACGGGCGGTAAATAGAGCAGCGTTCCTGCCACCAATTCGTCGCTGAGCAGGCAGTTGCCTTCGCGTAGTTGCCCCTGTGTGATTGCGGCTCTGGCGGCCAGTTTGGCGAGCGTGTCTCCGACCTGGACGGTATATTCAAACCACCCTGTGGGTTTGGCGCACGCGATCGTTGCAGTGGCTGTTGGATTGGCCTGCGCTGGCGTAGGCGTTTTTAGAATGGCCAGACCGGTTGGAAAATCAAAGGGCATTTCACCGGTATCTGTCGCTGCGGCAGGCACGGCGGTCTGCTCGACCTGCGAAATGATTAACGCCCCGACCACCACCAACAGGATCAATCCTGCCGAAAGGATGCCTCTGAGTAATTCGCGGGCGATGTTCATGCGGGCGATTGATCTTTCAATGCCTGGCCCGATTGTAACGGTAGCAGAACGCTGAAAATGCTGCCTTCGCCGGGCATAGAATCCACCCAGATGCGGCCGCCGTGCATCTCTACCAGGGTTTTTACGATGGATAAACCCACGCCTGTATCGCCGATGCCCTGGATCAATGCGTTTTCAGCGCGGTAGCGCCGCGAGAACACCCGTGAGAGGTCCTCAGGCGCGATTCCGCCGCCGCAATCGGTTACATGGATGGCGACGGCCTGCCCATCGGCTGGTTCGTCCTGGATTTCCACCTGCAGGCTGACCGTCCCATCGACGGGCGTCACCGCACCGGCGTTTTGGATCAATTGAACCAGAACCTGCTGCAGGGCATCCCGATCCGCGTGGATGGACGGCAGTTTCTCGGGTAGGTCAAGTTGCAGTGTAATGGATTTGTCCCGTATATAGCCGCTGGTTTCTGCCAAAGCCAGGTCGAGAATTTCTTCGAGTTCAACGGCTTTCGGATTGAAATCTTTGCTGCCGTGCTGCAGGTTGGAGATGCGCAGCAGATCGTCGATAAGCGTGCGCAGCCGGTCTGAGGAGGTTTTGATCCGTTCAAGGAATTTTCGTTGCAGCGCTCCGATAATGCCCACCGATTCGCCCAGCAACAGATCGGTGTAACCGACGATGGAAGAAAGCGGCTGGCGCAGCTCCTGGTAAATCGAAGCGATCATCTCGCGCTCTTCCTCCGGCAACTGTTCGCCGTTGGCAGCCAATTTTTCCAGACGCGCCGCGCGCTGGTTCGCGTCAGCCAGTTGGTTTTGCAGCCGCGCAACTTCTTCCAGGGTCAGCCGCATTTCGGCTTCCAGGAACGCTTTATCTTCGTCCGCCTGAGCCACCGGCTGGTTTTTCGTAAGCAACCGGTGCAACTCTTCGTTTTCAGCCTCCAGGCGCAGAATGACCTCCTGGGCCGCCTGTTGAACCTCCAGCCAGGTCGCCTGATCGGCTGGATTGGCTTTTTCGGAGGAGATTTGGCCGTCCCGTTGCGAATTCCGGGCTGAAGACAGCTCCCGCGCTTGCGCAAGCTCGGCCTGCAGCGATTCCAATTGGCGCTGCAAGTCCTGAATTTCAAACTGATCCTGCTCGGCTTTTACCTGAAGTTCCGATTTTACGGAAGCCCGTTGGATGACCTGGCTGAGCGATTCGGTCATGCCGGTGAGAAAATTCTGGTCTTCCGAGGTCCACAACCGGTTGGAATACGGCGTCAGAAGCACAAGGCCCGCCCCCCAGGTACCCGGCTGTACCATCAACGGAATTGCCAGCAAATGGCCGGATTCATTCAATCCAAATGCGCGCGCCAGACTTACCAGATCCTGCGGGGGCGTACCATTGGTGGCAAGGCGCAACGGCTTGCCGCGCGAAAGCGCACTAAACAAGGCAGGCACCTGGCTGATGAGAAGATCTGCGCCGGTGAGGGGTTCTTCGCGGATGAGATCGTAACCACAATCGACGGTCATCCTGCCCAGGTTTGCATCCATCTTGACCAGGAAGGTGAAGTCGGCCAGCATGGTTTGCGCCACAGCGCGGGACAGGGCGACGCCTGTTTCCTGCGGTTCGGCTTGATTGGCAAGTTGCAGCCAGGCGTAAATGGTTCTAGGCTCGCCGCCCAGCCGTTTGCGGCTTTCAATATCCAGACCATTGGTCAACTGCTGACCGGACAGATCCGCTTCACTATTGGTGGGACTCGCGTTCCGCTGCGCTAATGCCGGGAGCAGCGGAAACGCGCACAGCAATGCCAGGCGAATGAAACCGGATAAGTTGGCATCCGTTTGAGGAAATACCAGGTGAGCGCCAATTCCAATCATAACCAGCAACAGGAACGCAACTCCGCTGCCCCAACGGGCAGGCCGACTCAACGTCAGGCCGATCAAACCAATGATGGCAAACGCTAACGAACCAATTTGCCAGGCCCAATCCAGCCAAGATCCGTTAAATTGCAGCGCTGCGCCGGTCGCGTCCCAGGAAGACCAGGAAAATACCAGTGCGACGATTCCCAGCAGGGTTAAAATCGCCAGGCCGGCATCCGCCGCCCGGTTGCGGGCAGGGGATGCCCACATCCAGATGATCCATGCCAGTGAGAGAAATTGCACAGCCCGGTCGAGCGGCGGCAGAAGCAAATGGGCATTGAAGAGTCCCTGCCAGGCCAGTCCGCTGGCCAGGAACATGGATAATTGAAAAACCAACACAACGGCCAGACCGAGCATGGTCCGGCGGTGAGCCGGCCCGGGCATACGCGCCGTGTTGAAAATGGCCGCTTGCAGGGCCATGACCACTGAAAAAGCCAGCACGGTGTGATAGACCAGGTTACCCGGCGGCGCAGTCAACACATTGAGCAATTCGGTGATTGTCGTTACCATCATTTCATTAACCCTGATTTCATTACCCCTGTGGGGATTATAGCACGGACAGAAATCCCATCGGACGAATTTTCAATAAAGGTTGACAAATCATGGATTTGCGATAAAATTCTGCCCGTCGAACTTGAATTGCCGAAGTGGCGGAACTGGCAGACGCGCTACGTTCAGGGCGTAGTGGGCATTACGCTCGTGAGGGTTCAAATCCCTCCTTCGGCACCTTGACCCCGTGATGAGCGGGGTCATTGTTTTTCTATTGGTCTTCAACTTGCAACCCCCGGGGTATTGGAGTAACATACGCATATGAAGAGCATCCAGTTCGACAAGAAACGCATCCTCATCATTGCTGGCCTGGTCCTTCTATTTTTCCTGATGGTAGATCTGAATTCGCGCTTGAATGATTTATACCGCCTGACCCGCGAACGAGATTCGATGCGCGAAGAGATTTCGGGTTTGACCGGCACCGCGGCAGGCATTGAAACGCAAATTGCCTTTGCTACATCGGAACTGGCTGTCGAGAAATGGGCCAGGGAGGAAGGCATGCTGGTGATGCCGGGCGACCAGTTGATTGTGCCCATATCCCCTGCGGATGCAACCCCCATGCCAGTTGTCACCCCGCCAGCCGAGCAGGTGAAACTGGAAAATTGGCAGGTCTGGTGGGCGCTCTTCTTTGGCGAATGACCCGTGGGGAGATTTTGACAACGGCTGCTTCTAAAGCGGCCGTTTTATTTTTCCGGGGTCGCTGTTGCGGCAGGTTGGCGTTGAATGGCCAGCAGAGTGACGTCGTCAGAGATGGCTTCGCTGCCGCGAAAATCGGTGACGGATTTTTCAATTGCCTGTAGCAGCGAGCGCACGCCTTTGGCGGCTGTGGCGTGAATTACCTTGCGCAGGCGCTCTTCCCCATAGGTTTCGCCCGACGCGGAAAAACACTCGGTGAGCCCATCGGTAAAGAAGATCAGGCAATCGCCCGGCAGGATCACCAGGTTTTGATCAGAATAATGAACATTTTCGAGCACGCCCAGGGCAATCTCGCCTTTGGGAAGCTGTTCCAGATCGCCGCTGGCCGCCCGCCACAACAGGGCGCGGTTGTGGCCGGCGTTAGCGCACAACAGCTTTCCCTCCACCGGGTCGAGCAGGGCATAGACGGTTGTGACGAACATGCCGCTCTGCGAATCCATCATCAGCAGCTTGTTCACCCGGTCGAGCACGCGGCCAGGCGAGGCTGAGTTTTGCATGAATGCCCGGATGAGGGTTCGCGTGACGGTCATGTACAACGCGGCTGGCAGGCCTTTGTCTGAAACATCTGCGATGACCAGGCCGAGGGTGCCTTTGCGCGAATGGAATACATCGTAAAAATCGCCGCCCACCTGGCGGGCTGGTTGCCAGCGGATGTCCAATTCCCATCCGGGCAGTGAAGGCAATTCGCTGGGCAGGAAGGTGCGTTGAATCTGGCGGGCAAGCTGGATTTCCTTATCCAGCCGTTCGCGTTCCACCATTTCCTGGTTGAGCCGTTCGTTTTGGATTGCCAGGGAAACCTGTTGCGCGATGCCGGTGATGATTTCCAGGCGTTTTTCGTGAAAAGAGATGCTGCTGTGGGTTTCCTGAGTGAGCATCACGCCGTAAACTTCGCCTTTGACCGAAAGCGGAAAGCCCAATGCCCATGCGCCGTTGGCGGATTGCACCGGGGTGGGCATTTCTCTCGGTGAAAGACATGGCAGGCTGTTCCATTCCGTCGGCGGAAAAGCCGGGTCGGGCAGACGGCAGGCCGAGGGCGAGTCCGTTTGCACAATTTGGTCCAGCAGCGGGAATTCTCCGGCGGAGTAAGATTTTCCCAGCACCTGTTGATCCAACGGGCGCTGGCCGGTGAAGGCCTGCGCTGCGGTGAGTCGCTTATGTTCCCGGTCCCACAGGTAGATGATGCAAGCGTCAAAGCCCACCAGGATAGGCATCAGGTGGCCAATGGTATCCAGGATATCGGTCAAATTGTTCTGGCTGACAACTGCCTGAGCCACTTGCAGTAAAACCGCCGTGACATAGGCTTCCTCCTGTCGAACTTCCAACAACTGGATGTTTTCGACGGCAACGGCCGTCTGGTGGGCGATGCCCTGCAAAATCGCCAGGGTTTGTTGATTGAAGAATTGATGGAAACCGGGAAGGTCGTTGTTTTGGTGTCCTACCAGCATGGCGCCGGTGATTTCCTGGCGGGTCATCAGCGGAACCAGCACCAGCGTTCCGCCTTCACCGGTGGCGGCTTCGGGCAGGAGCAACTCGGCTTTTGCGTCTGTGATGAAAACCGGGGCCTGGGTCAGTCGCAACTGCTGGAAACCGGGCGCTTCGGATTCATAAAACGGCGCGTCGTTTTTCTCGAGGCCTTCGATCCCGAACAGGTTTTTCAGGATGAAGGCTTGCCGGTTGGAATCGAAGAGAAAAATGGCGCAATTTTTAATACCCACCAGGAGCGGCGTGAGGCGAGTCATGGTTTCGAGCAGGTCATCAACCGTGTTCAGCGCCTGGCAGGCTTCGGCCACCTGGAGCAGAACCGTGGATACCCAGGCTTGCTCCTGCGCTTCGGCGAACAAGCGCGCATTTTGAATGGCCGACGAGGCATAGCTGGCGAAGGTGGCCGTCATGGCACGCGCCTCAGAGCCAAAGCGCCCATACGTGGAATGGGCGAGCGTGAGTACCCCCAGCGGTTGGTCACCTGCCATGAGAGGAGCGGCGATCGAGGAATATTCCGGAGTGAAATTCATCACCGCTCCCAGGGGGCCTACCGGATCGCTGGGGCGGCGGATGATGGGCTCGGGGCTTTCAAGCGCGGCCTCTACAGACTGGTGGATGGTCGGGTTTTCCTGGAGAATGCGCTGCATACTTTCGAGCGTGAAACCATGCGCATAGGCAAGTTTCAGGTGGTTACCAGGCCCCGGATCGCGCGGATCCTCCTCGTAGAGCCAGATGGCCGAAGCATCGCAGGGCAAGTTCTTTTCCAATTCCAGGAGAATGCTGTTGAGCAGTTCATCCAGGCTGATATCGGCATTCAGTAGATTGGCCACGTCGCGGAAGCTGTCGGCGACCTGGCGGCGCCATTGCTCGGAGCGGTACAGGGAGGCATTTCGCAGCGCGATGGCGATGGACGCGGACAGCGCTTCAAGGATCGAAACATCTTTATCGTCGAAGGCGTTGCACTCGGTGCTTTGAATATCCAGGATGGCCTGCGTTTCACCCCCGTAGGAAAGCGGGAGCACAACCTCGGAGCAGATATCAAAGGGCGGCAATGCGGAGGATCGGTAGAGCGGCTCTTTCTGGACGTCATTGGCTAACAAAGTTTTGCCGGTGCGCGCTACCCAGGGAATGATCCCGACCGGGTCATCCAGGGGAATTTGGTTTTGCTGTTCGCGCAATACGCTGCTGCGCGGGCCGCTGCCGGCCCAGTAGAAGATTAGCCGACGGCCCGGATGGACGGAATACAGGTGGACAAAGGGGTAGCCAAAACGCTTTTGAATGGTTTCGACCACCGTTTCCAGCAGCGTATCCAGGTCCAGAATGGAAGTGAGTGCATGAGTGATCTCAAAAACCGCAGAAATCTGCTCGGCTCGGCGCTGCACGTCTGAATACAGCCGTGCTCCTTCCACCGCAGTGGCAATATTATCCGCCAGGGCGCGCAGCACGGTACGGTCGAGTTCATGGAACGCATCCAGCTGGTCGCTCTGAATATCCAGAATGCCCAACACACGCTGGTCGATCTTCAACGGGAAGGCAACCTCGGATTGAGTTTCGGGGAGTGAATCGATAAACCGGTAGTGGATATCCTGATGGACATCCGGGACGTAATATTCTTCCCCGATCTGCACGGTGTGCCCGATGACGCCTTCGCCAACCCGGGCATTGAGCACCGTCTGGCGGTTTTCCTGGGTTTGTGAGGCGCTGGCGCGAAATTGCAGGACATCACCGCTGGCATCCAGCGTGAAAATGGCGACGTAATAATATGAAAAGGTCTTCTGAATTAATTCGGTAACGCGCAGGCACAGCTCGTTGAGGTCGGTCACGTTGGCAATTTGCGCCGCCACCGAACGCACCAGGGTGAGTTGATCGGATCGCCAGTTCTTTAGCGTTACCTGGCGGAAGATTTGCAAAGAGCTGGCCGCGTGCGCAACCAATCCTTCCAGGAAGCTGATCTCTTCCTTACGGAATGCCGGGCCTTTTTCACGCCGCGCTGCCAGCACGCCCAGCAGGCTACCCTGTGAGAGGATCGGCAAGGCCAATTCGCGCGGCGGATTGCCCACGGCGCGGTGACCGCCATTGGACGCCCTGTTGCCCGCGTAGTGATCCTCGTACACCTGGCGGACGATCCCGGGCGCATCCGGCGACGGGATGAGCAAGACTTCGGGCTCGTTGGGGAGCGGATAATGCGCATCTGACAACCAGACAACGGACTGCGCGCCGAGCAACCGTTCGACGGTTTCGACGATCAGGGCGCATTGCGCAGCCGTATTGGGCTGTGCCAGCAGCGATTCGCCCAGGTGAAGGAACTGTTTCCACTCCGGGACGGCAGCCAACCCGGGGGAAACCATCAGGTTTGATTTTCCTTGAACTTGGACATTGTCAGCGTGTTGCTGCCGGGTTTAAATTCAAAATCCACGGCGTCCATCCACTGGCGAATAAAGTAGAGCCCCAGGCCGTGATCAGACCGCTCCGCGAGGGATGAATTTAAATCTGGATTCTTGATGTTCTCGGGATTGAAAGGGCGGCCCGTATCGCGCAGGATAATGGTTAACCCCTTCTCAGTGATCACGCAACCACACTCGATATTGCCTATGTCCTCGCCGCCATAAGCATGTTCGATGATGTTGGCGCAGGCTTCATCCACTGCCGTTTCGACGGCATAGATCTGAAATGAACTTAACCCGGCTTCCTGGGCCGACATCCGAACAAAATCCGCGATCATCGGCAGACTATCGAACCGCCCAGGGAAGGTGAGCGTGGTCATCCAGTTGAACTCGTTGCCGGTTAGAAATTTCCCACGGCCGAGGTTGCATCCGGGAAGATCTTAAATAGCGGCGTGAAACCAGCCAGATCCAACGTGGCCGCAATGTTCGCCGGAAGGCCGGAAAGCACAATTTCACCCCGGTTATACCGCCGGCAGGTTTTTTGCGTGCTGATGAGCGCGCGCAGGCCGGCGCTGGAGATAAAATCCAATCCGGCCATGTCAACCACTATCCGATAACGACCTGCTTCCGTGATCTTCGTCAATGCTTCCGACAACAACGGCGCGGTTGAACTGTCCACCCGGCCGGTAACTTTGACAACATCGCAATGTTTAAACTGGGTATGCGTAATTTCCATCGAATTCCTCCGAAGAAGGATATTTGATAAGGGTTGACAGATAGGGTGATTATATCATGCCTGATTCATGGTAAACTCAAGTCAAGCTGAATTTCAGTAATTCACCGGTTGTGCGTTTGTTTTCTTGAATCCAGACTTCGTTTCAGCCAGGAACCAAACCTAACCAACACAGGAATCGCCAAACATGAGTGGAAAAAATACACCGCAAAGCGTTTTTGATACCTACAAGAAAAGGCAACAGATGATGCCATTTCTCATCGGGGGGCTGGCCGTCATCCTGGTGGCCGTCGGGGTCATCCTAGTGGTGGCGTGGCTGACCGGCCCCAACAAACCGGCGCTATTCGCGACGCCAACCCCAACGGCCACATCGACGGCGACACCCACCCCGGTAACGCCCACCGCAACCCTCACCGTCACGCCTACCATCACTGAAACGCCAACGATTACGTTGACGCCCACAGCCAGCGGGCCTTTTGAGTACACTGTGCAGGAAGGTGATACCTGCTGGAGCATCGCGCAGAAATTCAATGTACTCCTGGACGTGCTGATCGCGCTGAACCCGGATACCGATTGCGCCTTGATCAAACCCAATGAAACGGTTTTGCTCATTCCGGCGCCGGACACAGAGCTTCCGACGGCCACGCCGCTGCCCGAAGGTTTCCGCGGCACCATCAACTACACGGTCGTCACCGGCGACACGCTGCAAACCATCGCCTCCAAATTCAATTCGACGATCGATATCATCGTTGCCGATAACAAAGCCATCATTACTGACGGCGTCACCATTTACGCCGGCACGGTGCTGAAAGTGCGCGTGAACATTGTCACGCCCACGCCGACCCGCGCGCCGACTTCCACGCAGGCAATCCGCGGCACGCAGTCCACCGCCACGTTAGCCCCAACGGTTCCCGTCTTGACAGCCACCGTCCCATAACCAACAGAATTCGTTTTTCAACCCACCCCCGCTTCCTCGAGTGGAAGCGGGGGTTTTAAAAAGAGCCGCCCCGGCTGCGAACCCCCTGAATCCTGGCGATGACCCCATTGAACGTCCGCAGAAAGATTATCCTGCTGCTCACCGGCATCACCGCGCTGCTGGGCATCGTGCTTGGCGTGCGCAAGTACGCCGGTATGCCCGCGCCGGACTTCGTGCTGCCCGCCGGCGGCCAGCCGGGCGTTTTGGGCCCGCTGATCCTTGATTTTCAGCAGGCGGTCGCGAAGGAAAAAGTGGAGCCGTACCTGTCAGTTGAACCGGAGGTGCCTGGTACCTGGCTTTGGGAATTTAACCGCGCTGTTTTTTGGCCCGCCGCCGCATTGCAGCCCGGCCAGGTGTACTCCGTGCGCTTGCAACGGGGCGCATCTGACTCGTTTGGCCGGACTTTGAAAGACAGTATGAGCTGGCCTTTTACTCCGCGAACGGCCAGCATCCTCTACCTGGGAGAGGCGGCCAACCGCCCGGAAATCTGGCTGTCCGATGGCGTCCAGAGCCAGCCGGTTATTCTGACCGACACCGGCGGAAGGGTAATTGACTTTGCGCCGTACCCGGGCGGCGAACATATTGTTTACAGCGTGCAAAACGAGCAGGGCGGGGCGGATTTGTGGGTGATCCACCGCGACGGGAGCGGCGCCCAACGCCTGTTGGATTGCGGCGCGGATGCGTGTTTGCAGCCCGCGGTGGCCCCGGACGAAACGGTGATCACTTTTTCGCGGCGCACTTCGATCGCGCCGCTGGGCGAAATCTGGATGTTCGACCTGACCAGCGGAAAGAGCGAGCCGTTGTACGCCGACCGGACGATCGCGGGCATCCAACCGAATTGGTCTCCCCGGGGACATTCCCTGCAATTCTACGACCCCGAATTTTCCGAGATTCGCGTTTTAGATTTGCATGACGATCGCGTCATTCTCATCCCCACCGACCAGCAGGCTATCGGGTCGTGGTCGCGCGATGAGCAGACGCTGTTGTTCACCCGCGCCGAGAGCAGTGAAATTGGATTGCCCATCGTGCGTATCTACCAGGCGGATTTGGGCTCAGGTGAAATTTCACTGCTGGAAGCGGCCGACCTGGGAGCTGTGGATGCCAGCCGTCCTATTTTTTCACCGGATGGTCAATCACTGGTCATGGCGTTGCGGCCGCTCGCGGGAGCTCAGAACAAACAACTCTGGCTGGTGCAGGCGGACGGAAGCGGCGCGTCGCCGATCACGGATGACCCGCGGGCCTCGTTCGCCGCCTATGCCTGGGACCCGGCCGGCGGTCGGCTGGTTTTTCAACGGCTGCAGCTCGAATCGTCGCAATCCAGGCCGCAGGTGATGCTCTGGAATCAAATCGATGGATCGATTTCGATCGTGACGGAAGATGGCGCCTGGCCGCAATGGCTGCCGTGAGATTCAGCCGGCCAGCGTAATCCGGATGTCCTCGCGGACGAGCGGATCGGGGTCGCTGTCTGCGGCCTGTTCCAGGCGGGGAAGGGCAGTTCCTGGATCCAACCGGTAGGCAGCCCAGGCGGCTGCGCTGCGGATGAGACCCTCCGGTTCTAAATTCAGGAGGTTCAGCAAATGAGGCACGGCAGCCTCGTGGCCTGCATTGCCGAGCGCGATGCAAACGTTGCGCAGGTAACCGCGGCGTTTGGTCCGCCGGACCGGGCTGAGGCGGAACTTTTGATTAAATCCATGCGCATCCAGTCGCAGTTCATCCAAAAGCCGGGGAGCGGGCACATCGGGACGCGCCTGAAAGGACTCCTCGATGGGGGTTTCATGCGCGAAACGGTTCCAGGGACAAACCTGCTGGCAAATATCACAGCCGAACACCCAGTTCCCCAACTGCGGCCGGAGCGCGTGCGGGATGGGCTCCTTGTTTTCAATCGTCTGGTATGAAATACACCGCGCCGAATCCAGCGTGCGATCCTCGCGGATGCAGCTGGTCGGGCAGGCTTCGATGCAGCGGCGGCAGGTTCCGCAATGATCGCTCCGGAAGGGTTCGTCCGGCTCCAGGTCGAGGTCGAGGAATAATTCGGCCAGAAAAAAATAGGAGCCGGATTGGGGGTGAA
>ERZ1649853.431-NODE-431-length-17979-cov-6.800268_pt1 | contig 17979 bp, 19 predicted proteins | sample MGYA00575353_ERZ1649853 | MGnify/ENA primary metagenome ERZ1649853 (study PRJEB40853, sample SAMN11349654) | freshwater sediment metagenome | isolation source: river sediment | host: Sediment | place: India: Okhla Barrage, New Delhi | collected 2017-02-21 ...
CCCGAAAATCAGGCTGAAGAGGGTTCCCTACAGGTTTTCGCCGACGCCGCATAGACCGCGCCTTCCGGGATCGATACGGCAGCGGTGGGCGCAGAGGCCGCACCTCACCCGGTTCTCCCTTTCCTTTTCATACAAAAGCGCCTCACGAATCATTTTGGATGCTCCCATTCATCGCGGATCGCGACCATTTTTTTCTTGTATTCCCGAACGACTCCGGGCATCGGCCTGCTGCCCTCGGCGGAAAGCGGGGTGGGTTTCCGGATGATCTCCTGGATGGTCCGGAAGGAAAATGTCACCGAAAAGGTGAGGCCGAAAAAGGCGCCGAAAGGGTTGTTCATCACCGGGAGAAGTTCTTCCAACGAGGTGGCGAAGTCATACCACCCCCATGGGAGAAAGATGACGCTGCCCCATCGAATCCGAACCCCGGGGAGCTGCCGCCGGATCAAGCCGGTCAGAAATGCGAGGTGAAAGAAACGGGGCTTTGGGGAGTCCAAGGGGGAAAAGAGGCGCTGCAGGTTCCCCTGTGCGCCGATCAGGGACCAGCGGTTGATCATCCCGATGAAAATCCGGCCCCGGCAAACCCGGATGGCCTCTGCGATCGCAATCCTTGGATCGTTCGCATATTCCAGGGAATGGATCAAGGTGACCATGTCAAATTCGTTGTCGGAAAAGGGGAGATCTTCCGTCCGGCCTTCCCGGAGTTCAACCCGACTTCCAAGCCTTTGTGCGGCTTGATCGAGCAGGAAAGGAGAGGAATCGATTCCGGTAACATCACACCCTTTCCGGTGGAAGAGAGCGAGATGCTCTCCGCTTCCGCATCCGACATCAAGCAGTCTCTCCCCCGTCCGAGGCTCCGTCATGTCGAGGATGAGGCTCTTTATTCTTCCGTCGAGGTAACGGTCGGTGGCTGTCATCTTCCAGTTGTCCTCGTCGGTCCCACGGTCATCATAGTTTCCCCTCTTCATCCGGGGATCATCGGTCAAGGGGCAGAGTTCCGTTGTTTTTACCGCCAACAGGCCCGATCGCCGATCCAAATGGATTCTTCATCCGCCGATCTGCTGCATCTCCTTCATACATTTCTTGACCTGACTTTCATGGCAGGCCATTTCGTGATGCTGCGGTTTCCGGGCGATCGCTCCCTCAATCAGCGCCATCAATTCTCCATCCCCGCAACCCGATCGAAGGGGTCCTTTGAGGTCCGTTTCGTTATCGGACAAAAGGCAGGCCCGAAGCTGGCCGTCAGCGGTCAGGCGGAGACGATTGCAGGAGCGGCAGAAGTGGCTGCTGATCGGACTGATGAAACCGATCTCCCCCATCCCCCCCTTCATTCGGTAGATACGGGCCGGCCCGTCATTCCCATTTCCGCGACTGTTGACCGGTTCGAGCGTTCCGAGGGTTTCAATCCGTTCCCGGACGAATGCATTGGAAAGATAGAGGCCGTCATTCTCGATCCCTGCATGTCCCAGCGGCATCAGCTCGATGAAACGGATCTGATACGGATGCTCCAGCGTCAAACGTGCAAAGTCCAGAATCTCGTCGTCGTTAAACCCCTTGATGGCCACAATGTTGATCTTGATCGGAGAGAATCCGATTTCCCGCACCTTCATGATCCCCCGCAGAACGGCGCGGATATCTCCTCCGCGGGTGATCCGGGCGTACTTTTCAGCGTCGAGGGAATCGAGGCTGATATTGATCCGCCGAATTCCCGCCCGGAAGAGACTTTCCGCAAAGTCTTCGAGAAGGATGCCGTTCGTTGTCAGGCTGGTGTCCGTCAATTCCGGGATCGTATGCAACGAGGCTGCGAATTGTACGACGCCCCGACGAACCAACGGCTCGCCTCCGGTGATTCGGACTTTCGTAATCCCTGTCTTTGCGGCAATCCGGATGATCCGGTGGATCTCTTCATAGCGAAGAATGTCGTCGTGACCGATCCGAGACAGTCCCTCCTTCGGCATGCAGTATGTGCAGCGGAGGTTGCACCGGTCGGTGATGGAAACACGCAAATAATTGATATTACGCTCATAGGGATCGAACACGGGTCATGGGTATCCTTTCTACATCCGGGTCGCTAAAATTGGCCTTCGTTCCGCCGTTCCACAGGGACCTCCTGTCATAAAGCAGCCAGAGCCGGCTATTTTGTAACACAGATTCCAGGCGGTGACAATGATTCTCCCTCCGCTCGTTTCCTGCTCATTTCCTGCTTGACACCCCGGATTTTCTCGACTAAGGATCAAACCTCATGCGACGGCCGACGGGCCGGATGTACGCCTCGCCGGTGAGGGAAGGCGTCATGCGGGTTGGAGAAGAAGCTACATGAAAAAGATACCGATCACCAGGGGCGGATTTGCAAAGTTGAAGCGGGAACTGGAGATTCTGAAAACCGTTTCCATACCCCAGAACATCAAGGAAATTGAGATTGCACGGGGACATGGGGATCTGTCGGAGAACGCCGAATATACGGCGGCCAAGGAGAGGCAGTCCTATCTTCACGGCAGGATGCAGGAACTGGAAAACAACCTGGCAATGTCCAATGTCATCGATCTGAAGAACCTGACCTGCGAGAAGGTTGTTTTCGGCACCATGGTCGCGATCGAGGAGATCGGGACCGGCAAGGGGATCACCTACCAGCTCGTCGGCCCTCTGGAATCGGACCTGACGAAGAACCGGATTTCGGTTACCTCGCCGATCGGCCGGGCGTTGATCGGCAAAAGCGTGGGTGACGAAGTGAGCGTCAGCACCCCGGGCGGCATCCGGGAATTTGAGATTGTCGAAATATCCGTGCAGCCAGAGGATTAATCAGGCTTTCCCGGAAACGTTCAGCCGGGTCACCGCTCGCAGCAATGCCAGTTTTGCTTTCTCGAAATCGGCATCCTCTTTCGACAGCTTCGCCATCTTTCCTTCGGCCCGTTCCCTGGCCCGACGCGCCCTTTCGACGTCGATCTCGTCCGCTCTTTCCGCGGTTTCCACAAGAACCGTAACCTTGGAAGCCGTAACCTCAACGTATCCGGTGTTCACCGCAAATCGGGTCTTTTTGTGATCCCGGACAAAGGCGAGTTCCCCGACATCGACCGAGCTCAGCAGCGAGGCATGGCCGCGAAGCACGCCGAACTCTCCCTCCGTGCCCGGGATGGTCACCTCTTCGACAACGCCGTTGAAAACCACCCTCTCGGGCGTCACGATCTCCAGTGTCAATTCGTCAGCCATCAGAGCCCCCGGCTATTCGGCGAGTTTCTTCGCCTTCTCCACAACCTCGTCGATGCCGCCGACCATGTAAAAGGCCTGTTCCGGCAGATCGTCGTGTTTCCCTTCCAGGATCTCCTTGAAACCCCGAACCGTGTCGGCCACAGTGACAAACTTGCCCTCGGTGCCGGTGAACTGGGCGGCCACGAAGAAGGGCTGGGAAAGGAAGCGCTGGATCTTCCTCGCCCGGCTCACGGTGAGTTTGTCCTCTTCCGAGAGTTCATCCATCCCGAGGATCGCGATGATGTCCTGAAGGTCCTTGTACTTCTGAAGCGTGACCTGCACCTGTCGCGCCACCTGGTAATGCTCCACGCCCAGCACATTCGGGTCCAGGATTCGGGAGGTCGAATCCAGCGGGTCCACCGCGGGATATATGCCGAGTTCCGCAATCGGCCGGGAGAGAACGACGGTCCCGTCGAGATGGGCAAAGGTCGTTGCCGGCGCCGGATCCGTCAGGTCGTCGGCGGGAACGTAGACGCATTGAACGGCCGTGATGGACCCTTTGTTCGTCGAGGTGATTCTCTCCTGCAGTTCCCCGAGGTCGGTCGCCAGCGTCGGCTGATAACCGACCGCGGAGGGCATGCGGCCCAGAAGGGCGGAGACCTCGGAACCGGCCTGCGTGAAACGGAAAATGTTGTCGATGAACAGAAGCACGTCCTGCCCTTCCACATCCCGGAAATATTCGGCCGCCGCCAGGGCCGTCAGGGAAACGCGGGCCCGTGCGCCGGGCGGTTCGGTCATCTGACCATAGATCAGGGCGGCCTGTTTGATGACCCCTGAAGCCTTCATCTCGAGATAGAGGTCGTTCCCTTCGCGGGTCCGCTCTCCCACGCCGGCAAATACGGAAATGCCGCCGTGGTGCAGAGCGATATTGTGGATCATCTCCATCATGACGACTGTCTTGCCGACGCCGGCGCCGCCGAACATTCCCATTTTGCCGCCTCTGGGAAACGGGACGAGAAGGTCAATCACCTTGACCCCGGTTTCCAAAACGTGGACGGAGGTGTCCTGTTCAAGGAATGTGGGTGCCTCACGATGAATAGGCATGGTATGTTTCGCATCGATCGGACCGAGTCCGTCGACCGGCCGACCCACCACGTTCAGGATCCGCCCGAGACATTCCGGCCCGACGGGCACGCTGATCGGCCCCCCGAGGTCCTTGGCCTTCATCCCGCGAACCAGACCATCGGTGATGTCCATGGCGATGCAACGCACGACGTTGTCTCCCAGGTGCTGGGCAACCTCCACGATCAGATTGTCCTCGACGTCATTGATCGTGGGATTGGTGATGGCGATTGCGTTCATGATTCTGGGGAGTTGTCCCTCCTCGAACGCGACGTCGACGACCGGTCCGATGACCTGTACAAGCCTTCCAATGTTCATACCCGTCTCCTTCAATGATCGAAGTGGCGCCTGCTTTGCAGCCGGCTGCCCCTATGCCTCATCCCTTGGCCAGCGCCTCGGTTCCGCCGACGATGTCCATCAGCTCGGCGGTAATCGCCGACTGCCGGACCTTGTTGTATTTCAGCGTCAGGCTCTGAATCAGATCCTCGCAATTCCGGGTGGCGTTGTCCATCGCCGCCATCCGCGCTCCGTTCTCGCCGGCGGAGGTTTCCACCAGTGCGCGATAGATCAAAACATGGACGTACATCGGCAGCAGCTTCTCCAGGAGGGCCTCTTCGGAAGGTTCGTAGAGGTAGTCGAGCCGCTTGTCCGGCTCGATCTCCTCCTCCCGCCCAATGGAGGGGAGGGGGAAGAGGCGGACCGCAGATGGGCGCTGAATGGATACATTGACAAACTCGTTATACAGCAAATAGAGCTCATCATATTCTTCCCCGATGAACGGCGGAATGACGTCTCCGGAGATCTTCACGGCGAGGCTCATGTTGAATTTGCCAAAGACGTCGGCCCGCGGGTGGATGGTTTTCATTTTTTTCCGGAAGAAATCGCGCCCCTTCCGGCCGACGGGGATCAGCTCCACTTCGCGGCCTTCCCGCACCTTCTCCTTGACGAACCGTTCGGTCGCCTTGATCAGGTTGTTATTGAACCCTCCACAGAGACCCCGGTCGGAGGTCATGCAGATCACGCGGATCCTCTTGGGTTCGCGGACCGCCAACAGCGGGTGACTCCGGGCATCCACCCGGAGTGCGAGGCTGTTCAAAACCTCCATGAACTTCACGGCGTACGGCCGGAAATTCTCCATTCGCATCTGGGCGGCCTTGAACTTCGAGGCCGCCACCATATTCATCGCCCGGGTGATCTGCCTGGTTTTCTGAACAGCAGTGATCTTTCGTTTAATGTCTTTAAGTGCCGCCATTCACACCTGACCCCCTGATTCCCTACTCTGTTCCCGCCGCACTTTACTCGGCGACATAAACCGAATCGAATTCGGTCAGCACATCACGAAGCTTTTTGTCGAGCTCGGATCCGATGACCTTCTTTTCGTCGATCTCCTTCATGATCTCCGGATACTTTGCCTTGACGAAGGCCAAAAGCTGCGGTTCATAATTTTTAAGTTTGTCCACGGGATACTTGTCGAGGAAACCCCGGGTGCCCGCAAAAAGGATGACCACCTCCTCACCGAGCGACATCGGTGTAAACTGCGGCTGCTTGAGGATTTCAACGAGTCGGATGCCGCGGTCGAGTTGTGCCTGCGTGGCCTTGTCCAGGTCGGAACCGAACTGGGCGAAAGCGGCCAACTCGCGGTACTGTGCAAGATCCAGCTTCAGCGTTCCGGCAACCTGTTTCATGGCCTTCACCTGAGCCGCGCCACCCACGCGGGAGACCGAAAGCCCCACATTGATGGCCGGCCGGATGCCGGAAAAGAAGAGAGAAGGCTCCAGGTAGACCTGGCCGTCGGTGATCGAAATCACGTTGGTCGGAATATACGCGGAGACGTCGCCGGCCTGTGTTTCGATGATGGGAAGCGCAGTGAGCGATCCGCCGCCCAACTCCTTGCTCACGCGGGCGGAGCGCTCCAGGAGGCGCGAATGGTTGTAGAAGATGTCTCCGGGGAAAGCCTCTCGTCCCGGCGGACGCCGCAGCAGCAGGGAGATCTGGCGATAGGCCACGGCCTGTTTGGAAAGGTCATCGTAGATGATCAGCGCGTCCTGGGCTTTGTCCCGGAAGTATTCGCCGATGCTGCACCCGGCATACGCCGCGATGTACTGCAGGGTGGCCGGATCGCTGGCGCAGGCCGCGACGACACAGGTGTAGGACATGGCGTCATGCTTTCTGAGGTTCTCGACCACCTGAGCGACGGTCGATTTTTTCTGTCCGATCGCGACATAGATGCATTTCACGCCCGTGTCCTTCTGACGGATGATCGCGTCGATGCCGATGGCGGTCTTGCCGATCTGCCGATCGCCGATGATCAGTTCGCGCTGGCCGCGGCCGATGGGGGTCATGGCATCGATCGCCTTAAGGCCCGTGTACAGCGGCTCGTTGACCGGTTGGCGGAAAACCACACCGGGGGCGATCATTTCGATCCGGCGATATTCCGTCGCCTCGATGGGGCCCTTGCCGTCCAGGGGTGCGCCGGTGGCATCGATGACCCGACCGAGAACGGCCTCGCCCACGGGGATCTGAGCGATCTTTCCGGTTCGCTTCACGATGTCGCCTTCCTTGATGTGGGTCACCTCCCCAAGGATCGCGACACCGACGTTGTCCGTCTCCAGGTTGAGGACCATCCCGAGGATTCCCCCTGGGAATTCAAGCAGTTCCATCGCCATGGCGTTCTCCACACCATAAACCCGTGCAATGCCGTCGCCGACGGAGAGGACCGTGCCCGTTTCGCTGATATCCAGCTTCTTCTCATACTCCTTGATCTGTCTGGATATGATCTCGCTGATTTCCTCTGCCTTGATGGTTTCCATGCCCTATATTTCCTCCCCCAAGAGATTCCTGATGTTGTTTAATTGCGCCCTGATGCTTCCATCATACAGTGTATCGCCGACCCGGACGACAATGCCGCCGATCAGGGAAGGCTCCTCAAGAACAGTCATCTCGACCTCCTTGCCGGTCAGCTCTTCAAGGCCGCTCTGCAGGCGCCGGGAAAGCTCGCCGCTCAGTGGAAAAGCCGTCTTCACCGTTACCCGGGCCTTTTTTAGCGCGTTGTCCATCAATTCCCGGTAGCAGCGTTCGATATCCGGAAGAATTTCAATGCGGCGTTTGTCGGCCAGCAGCTTCAAAAAGTTGGCGGTCAGAGGGGAGATACGGATCTTTTCCAGGACGGATTCCACGACCGCTTTCTTGTCCGGCTGAGCGAAGATCGGATTGGCCAAAAATTCCTCAAGGCTTTTGTTTTCCCTGAAAACGGCGGAAAACCGGCCCAGCTCATGGTAATATTCCTCGTAGCGCTTTTCCTCACCGGCGATCTCGAAAAAAGCCCGAGCATAGCGTTTTGCGATAGTGCTGCTGATCAATTCTTTTTCACCACCTTTTCGATGTAGTCCTTGACCAGGGCCTCGTGATCGTTCTCACGGATGTTTTTTCGAAGAAGTTCTTCCGCCATCTGTGTGGAGAGGCGGACCGCCTCAACGCGGAGCTCCCGACTCGCCTTTTTGAACTCCTGTTCCATCCGCGTCTCCGTGTCTTCTTTTATTTTTTTTGCGGCATTTCGTGCATCCTCGATCATCTTTTCCTTCTCGGCAAGCCCCTGTGCCTGGATGATCTGTCGGATTTGATCAATTTCGCCTGTCGCCTTATCGAGTTTTTCATTGTATTCACTGAACTTCCGTTCCGCTTCCTTGCGGGCGTTTACAGCCTCGGCAAGGGCGGAACGGATTCCCTCGCGCCGTGCGGACAGAAAGGATCTGATCTTACCGGCCAAGAGCCAGTAGAGAACGCCGACCAGAATAAGGAAGTTCACCACACGCCAGGTAAAATCAAACCAGTTCGGCCCCTCGTGACCCCCTCCGCCGGAGGCATATGCCGTCGTCATCGTCAGGAAAGGCAAGAACAGACCGGTTAAAAAAATGACCCGGACCTGTTGAATGTTTCCCATTATCCAATACTCCTTCCCAAAATCTTTTCCGCAATTTCAACCGAGAGCTGTCGGGAATGATCGGCCAGGATCTTGTTGGCAGCATCGATCTCTACAGCCATTTTGGTCTGAAACCGTTCCATCATCCCGGGGATTTCTGCCCTGACGGCATCGGTGACGGCCCGGGCCTCTTCGGCACCCTGCCGGATAATCTCGTTTTTCTGTTCGATCGCTGCGGTCTTGGCCTGACGGAGCTTCTCCTCGTAAGCCGTCATCTTTTCCTCAACGGTGGTCTGGAGACGCTTGATTTCCGTTTCGGACTCTTCAAATTGCTTTTTTCGTTTTTCAATTAAGCCGAGAATCGGTTTGTAGAGAAGAAGATTCAGAATGAAGATCAACAGGAGGAAATTGATGATTTGGATTCCTAAGGAATAATCGAGACTGACCACTGCCCGTCACCTCACAAAAGAGATCCGTTCCGAAAAAAACCGGATGGGATGAGAACATAACCTCGTATGCCCGCATCCAAATCTTTTACTGAAATGAAAGTTCTGCTGAGCCTGTCCAGGGAGATTTGTCTGCTGATATCGATCCGCTCGATTGACGTTCACCCGAAACCCCTAAAACGTTCCCACGGAAATTCCGTTTGCCGGAGCAACCCTTCCAGATGTCAATAAATCAGCAACGGACTGGATATGAATTTAAGATCTTTGGCTGGTTCCTGTAAGAACCGCCTGAACTTTCCCCTTTGAATTCAAGAGGATGTACGGAACAGATTCGGTCCGGTCACTACAGTCAGAAAGTAAATTACGGTCAGTATATGACCGCGGGTCACCATCTGTGGCAAAGTCTCTATCTCATTCCCTGCATACTGTCAAGAGAAAAGACTGCCATGAATTTTCCCCAGCCCCGACCGCGGGTATGCGGCCTATTTGTAAAATCGAATCCCGCAGTAGGCATTGAAGATTTCTCCCGATCGAAAATGCCGGTTTGAATCATCTCTTGTCCGCGGTTTCGAAGTTGCCCAGAAGGAGGCCTTGCTCTTCGGCTTCGTTGCGGGTCATACGGCAGTTTCCTTCAAAGAAAGCCCCTTCTTCAACGGAAAAGACGGGCGTGTTGAGATCCCCCAACAGCTTGCCTGTCGAGTAGATCCGGACCTGCTTCTTGACATCGATCTGTCCGCGGATCTCGCCGCTGATCATGACGCTGTCCACACGGATATCGGCCTCGAGCTCGGCGCCTTCACCGATCACCAGCGTGCCGTTGCCATAGATTTGTCCCTTGAAATCCCCATCAATCCGCACCGAACCGTTGAACATCAGCTTGCCGTTGAACTCAGCGCCTTTCCCCAGAAAGGCTCTGATCTCCTCCTCTTCCTTCTTGATCTTTTTGCCCAACATGACATTTCTCCTTTCGGATCGTTTTCAGGACGATTGAAGAATGAATCTGCGAACGCTGATGTTCATCAGCAGACCGATTGCCGTCATCAGAACCACCATCGACGAGCCGCCGTAGCTGAGAAAGGGCAGCGGAATCCCCACGACGGGAAGAATTCCCAAGACCATTCCGATATTGATGAACACCTCCCAGAAAATCAGCATGGTGATCCCCAGGGCAATCAGCGCCCCAAGATAGTCCTTGGAATGGAACATGATCTTCAGTCCCCACAGAATCAGGAAAAGAAACATGGTCAGCAGGACGATGCATCCCAGGAAACCCCACTCCTCGGCAAAAACGGAGAAGACAAAATCGGTTTGCTGCTCGGGAAGAAATTTGAGTTGGGTTTGGGACCCTTTTAAAAATCCCTTTCCGAAGACCCCTCCCGAACCTACGGCAATCATCGATTGGATGATGTGGTATCCCGAACCCAGCGGATCCCGATCGGGACTGAAGAAGGTCAGAATTCGCTCCCGCTGGTAATCTTTAAGAAAATGCCAGCTGATCGGAATCAGGATGCCCGCCCCGGCTGCGCCGACCCACACCAGCTTCCAGTCCAGCCCGACATAGAAAACCATCGAAAAAAAAACGATGAGCAGGATCAGCCCCGTTCCCAGGTCGGGCTGTTTGAGGATCAGCAGAAACGGGATGAGGACGATCAGAAGGGGGATGAACAGTTCGGTCAAACGATGTTCTCGGATGGGTTGACGATGGTCGAAGTATTTGGCCAGCGCGAGGATGACCGTGAGCTTGACCAGTTCGGATGGCTGCAAGGTGAAACCGCCAATGACGATCCATCGCTGAGATCCTCGGGTCGCATAACCGGCGACAAAGACCACGAGAAGAAGAATAATGGAAATGCCGTAAAGGATGTACGCGTGACGGTTGAGAAAACGATAATCGATGAAGAAGGCCATGGCCATTCCCGCCATGCCGATCAGGATCCACTGCAGTTGTTTGATATAAAATGGCGTCTGGCGGGTATCACTGACACTGAAGCCGGCGCTGTATATGTTCAGCAGACCTATGCCGCTGATGACGAGAACCAGAATCAGGAGCGTCCAGTCGAAGTTCAGGAAAAGGCGGCGGTCCAATTTGATCATGATGGATGTCTCTCCCGAACGTTCGCGACTTCCTGCATTTGCGGCGTGGTCCTTGGAACCTGTTTCTTTGCAAAGAAGGCTTCAATCACCTTCCGGGCGATGGGTGCAGCCGCCGAACCGCCATGGCCGGCATGTTCCAGTATGACCGCGACCACAATTTCCGGATTCCCATAAGGTGCAAAGCAGACGAAGAGGGCATGGTCCCCCAAGTTGCCGGACACTTGCCTCATCTTGCGGGCTTTTGAATCCTGGGGAAGTCCGATCACCTGCGCAGTCCCTGTCTTTCCGCAGACATCCTGTTCCTTCCTCTTTAGAATATATCCGGTTCCCCCTTTTTCATTCACCACCCCCCACAATGCCTGGTTGATGATCTGAATATTTTGGGGGCTGACCGACAAGACGCCCTGTTTTTCCGGTTCGTAAACCTTGATGACGGCGCGGTCCGGGGTTTCAATCTGTTTGATGAGACGGGGGCGGTAAAGGTTGCCTCCGTTCGCCAGAACCGCATAGACATTGGCGAGCTGGAGCGGCGTGACAAGATTGAATCCCTGTCCGATGGCGAGGGAGATCGTTTCACCGGCCTGCCAGGCCTGTCGAAAACGGGCCAACTTCCAGTCTTTTGTCGGGATCAGCCCCCCCTTTTCACGGGGGAGGTCGATTCCAAGGGGAGAACCGAGTCCGAAGGCCCTGGCATAGGAGGCGATCCGGTCCGCACCGAGCCTCTTCCCCAGATTATAGAAATAGACATCACAGGATTCCACGATGGCGCGATGAAGATCGACATGGCCGTGACCTTTTTCCTGCCAGCAGCGGAAGACTCGATCCCCTAACTTGAAGGTGCCGTTGCAGTAAAAGGTTGTCTCGGGTGTGATCAGCCCTTCCTCGAGCGCGGCCATTGCCACGATGGGCTTGTAAGTCGAACCGGGAGGATACTGCCCCGAGATCGACCGATTTTCCATGGGATGCTTGGGATGATTCGAAAGGCTCTCCCAATCATCGCGGGAAATTCCTCCATTGAAAAGATTCGGATCGAACGAAGGTGAGCTGACCAGCGCGAGCACGGAACCGTTCCGGGGATCCAGGACAACCACCGCGCCGGCACGGTTGTCCATGGCCGACCATGCCGCCTTCTGGAGCTCGGAATCGATGGTCAGAACAACATTGCCGCCCGGTGTCGCCGGTATTCGGCCGAGAGAGCGGATCGTTTTACCGGTTACGTTGACTTCCACCTGCTCGGCGCCACTTTTCCCCCGAAGGTGAGAATCCAGGAATTTCTCGATACCGAATTTGCCTACAATGTCGCCCGCCGTCAGCTTGTCGGCGGCGTCCCGGTCCAATTCTTCACGGCTCACTTCCCCTGTAAAGCCGATGATCTGCGCCGTCATCTCCCCGTTCAGGTGTTGCCGGGCAGGGGAAACCTCTGTCATCACACCCGGAAGGTCCAGAGCGTGGGTTTCCACCAAGGCAAGCTTTTCCATGCTGATATTCCGTTCGAGGAGAACGGGTACAAACGGTTTCACGTGTCCGGAGGAGAGCGGGGGGGAGGGAAATGTCAAGGAACGCTCCGTATAGAGCCGTTTGATTTTGTCGGTCACCTGACGTATGTCATTTGTCCGGTTGGGGACGAAGACGATGTCGAAGGCCGGCTGATTATCTACAAGAATCCGTTTTTCATTGTCCATGATCAGACCGCGCATCGGTTTGATTTTGCGCAGCCGGACACTGTTGTTTTCAGAGCGTTGCCGGAGTTCCTCCCCATTGATGACCTGCAGGTACCATAGTCGCGCCACAAGAAGCACCAGCGCAAGCGTTACAATCGTAAACAGGATTCTGATTTTAGGACGAAACCGACCCGGCTCATATCCGTCGAGACGGCTGCCGATCTTCCACATTCAACAATACCTCGAAGCGTTGAAATAGATTGAAGAGAATGGGGCTAAGGAGTCCGAGCACCAAAGCCTGTGGAACAAAAAACGTCGGCATCTCATGAAGGAGATTCGAGCCGAAAAAAAAACGGTAGATGAGAATGATCATCATGCCTTTCAGAAGTGTGCAGAATGCCGTAAAAAATGCGATCAAGCTCGGTTTGCCGGCGTAAACTCTTTCCCCGACAATCATGGAACAGCCATAGATGACCATATACAGAAACAGATGACATCCGAAGACCGTGCTGGTCAGACAATCCATGAAGAAGCCGAGCAAAAACGACAATATGTCCCCGCGAAAGGCATCGAGGTGAAATCCCGCATAGATGACGACGATGATGGAGATTTCCATCCCGATCCATCCAAAGGAAAATAGATCCAGAATCGTGACCTGAAGGATCACCAACAGAAACAGCAGCACGGGTGAAAAAAGATAAAAGGTCATTTTTCGTTCCCTGTTTCCGGAATCAGTGCCAGGACCTCTTCCAACTTTTCGATATTGACCGCCGGCGCCACATCAATTTTTTGAAAGAGGCCGTCTCCCGCCCGGGTGGCGCCTGTGACCACGCCGAGCATCAATCCCTTTGGAAATATACCGGTCAGGCCGGAGGACAAAACCACATCTCCCGGCAGGACTTCTTCCGCCCGCGAGATGTATTTCAGGAGGCATCCCGCCGATCCTGCACCCTGGAGAATTCCCTGGGCACGGCTCCTTTGAATCATCCCGTCGATATTGCTGTTCCCGTCCGTCAGAAGCAGAACCTGAGAGGCATGCCAGGCGGTTTCGATAATCCGTCCCACCACCCCTTGATCGGACAGAACAGGAAACCCTACCCTTAAACCCTCCGCGGTTCCCTTGTTGATCAGGATTGTCTTGAACAGGGAGGCGCGGCTGTGGTCGACCACCCTTGCCGTCACGGCCTTGTTGGACAGCCCTTCTTTCAGGTCGAGGATTTTTCGAAGGCGCATCCCTTCGAGGTACCCTTCCCGGTAACGGTTGAGTTGCTCGCTCAAGGCGGCGTTTTGCCTTCGCAGTCGCCTGTTTTCATCCTCGATACCGACGAGAAAGATATACCTCTTCCAGGCATCATCCACGGCCCGAATGGTCTTGTTGACGGCACCTTCCACCGGAACCGCCGCTTCCAGAATCATTTTTCTCAGAAAGCCGGTTTCGGACAGCCTGACGGCGCTGTAGGAGAGGACAACCAGGGAAAGGAGCAATAAAAACGCTACCACGACAAGGGGGAGGTATTTCCTGGGGATCAGCATCTTTCAGCCACAAACAATGACGCAGGACCTCAGACCTGAAACGTGACCTCTTTGAGAACATCCAGCTGGTCCAGTGCGATACCGGCACCCCTGGCGACGGTGGATAGGGGATCATCTGCAACCGTAATGGGGAGACCCGTCTCCGCCCGGATCAACAAATCAATGTTCCGGAGCAGGGCGCCCCCTCCGGTGAGCACAATGCCGCGGTCGACAATGTCGCCGGCAAGTTCCGGCGGCGCATTCTCCAAGGCATCCTTGATGGCGTCCACAATAAGGTTGACCGGTTCCGTGATTGCATCGCGGATTTCATCGGAATTGATCTCCACGATTTTCGGAATGCCGGAAATCAGATCCCGCCCTTTGACCTCCATCTTAATAGGCTCATTGTTGGCATCGGGGTAGGCGTTGCCGAGAGTCGTTTTGATGATTTCCCCGGATCGCTCCCCGATCAAAAGGCTGTATTTTCGTTTCAAATACTGGACGATCTCTTCGTCGATCTTGTCTCCGGCAACCCGGACGGAGTTTGAATAGACAATTCCGGCCAGAGAGATGACCGCGACTTCCGTGGTTCCTCCGCCAATGTCCACAACCATTGAACTGATCGGTTCGGTAATGGGGAGACCCGCACCGATTGCCGCCGCCATCGGTTCTTCGATGAGATAAATTTCTCTGGCTCCGGCCGATTCAACCGTTTCCCGGACGGCTCGTCTTTCCACCTGGGTGATCCCGGAAGGAATCGATACGATAATCCGGGGTCGGACCAAGGCACGTCGGTTGTGGACACTGAGGATGAAGTGCCGAAGCATCGCTTCCGTAATGTCAAAGTCGGCGATCACCCCATCCCTCATAGGCCGTATGGCAACGATATTGCCCGGCGTTCGCCCAAGCATCTTTTTGGCTTCCGTGCCGACCGCCAAGACCTTCTTTTCCCCTTTGGCATTCTTATGGACGGCAACGACCGAGGGTTCATTGAGAACAATGCCTTTTCCTCTGACATACACGAGTGTGTTGGCCGTCCCCAGATCAATCGCCAGATCGTTGGAAAACTTCCCTAAAATAAAATCAAAAATCAAGTTCGTCCCCTCCTATGTGGTCCAGAAAATGACATGCGCAATGAAATGAAAGGATGCTCGCGCTGGAATGTTTATCTATATCGTATTTTATGGCCGGGATCAATCCATTTTTTCTAAAAAATCATTGCATTTTCATAATGACTATACTACTAAGCCCGACATTGACGGAACGCCGCGGCGTGTCGCTGCCGATGATGAGTCAGCCCGGCGGTTTCGGGTCGATTCGTTTTCTTTTTGTTAAACGGTTGTCATCAAAAATGGGAGAAAAGTGATGTTGCTCAACCTCATGCGAAAGCACGCCAGAAACTGGCTCATGAAGATCATCCTGGGGATCATCGTGGTTGTCTTCATCTTCTACTTCGGGTCGATGGGCGGGAGTCAGAGGGCGGAGCGGATCGCCATGATCGACGGCAAACCGATCGTCTACGTGGATTTTCAGAGGGAATACCAGAATCTGCTGGACATGTATCGACAGCGCCTGGGTCGGGAGTTGACGGAAGAGGTGATCAAAACGCTGAACCTCAAACAGCAGGCGCTGGACAACCTGATCAACCAGTCGGTGATTGTAAAGAAGGCGGAGGAGATGAAGATCCGAGTGACCGACGAGGATGTCAAGGTGACGATTTTAGCCTATCCCGCGTTTCAGAGAAACGGGGTTTTCGACGAAAGAATTTATCAGCAAACCCTCAGGACAAACAAGATGTCTCCGGAAGAGTTCGAAGATCTCCAGAAGAAAATGTTGATTACACTCAAGGTGGAGGATCTGATCCAGGAAGGGGTGAGGGTGTCGGAACGGGAAATTCACGACCTCTACGTGATGCAGAACGAGAAAATCAATGTTCATTTCGTTCAGATTTCCCCTCAAGCTGTTATTGCCCGAGTCAAGCCTGCCCCGGCCGATCTGGAGGCTTTTGTAAAGGCACACGAAGGGCTGTTTCGTGTCCCCGAACAGGTTCAGCTCAAATACTTGAAGTTCATGGCGGTGGATTACGCCCCAAATGCGCAGATATCCGATGCGGAGATCAGCGATTATTATGAGCGGAACAAGGGTCAATGGAAGAAAGGCGACACAACGCAACCGCTTGACGAGGTTCGGGAGAGGATCATTGTGGCGTTGAAGCAGATCAGTGGGATGTCCTTGGCCTCGGACGAGGCCAAGAAGGCTCACGACACCATTTACCAAGAGGAAAACTTCGATGCCTATGCAGCACAGAAAAAGCTGGTTGTTCATAGGACCGGACTTTTCCGGATCAACGACGCCCCGCCGGAATTCAAATCGATCGCGGATTTTTCGAAGATCGTGTCAGGCCTGGAGCCCAAAGAGATGAGTCGAGTGCTGCAGGGGGAGAAGGGATATTACCTGGTTCAATTGGAGACGCGCAAGGCCCCCTATTTGCCGAGCCTGAAGGAGATTGAGGCCGATGCGGAAATGCAGTATCGGGAAACGGAAGCAAAGCGATTGGCGAAGAAGGAGGCGGATGAGCTGCTGGCCCGCCTGAAAAAGGGCGAAACCCTGTCGGCCGTGGCCGGGGAAAAGGGTCTGAAGATCACGGAGTCGGGTCTATTCCAACCCGGGGGCGCCGTCCCCAAGCTGGGTTCCTCCCCGGAGCTGACGGAGGCGCTTTTTCAGCTCTCCGAAAAGAAACCTTATCCGGAACAGACCTACGCCGTTGACGGAAATTACGTGATCCTGCGGCTGCAGGAAAAGAGCAAAGCAGATGAAAAAGAGTTTGCCGCCCAGAAAGCAGCGATCACAAACTACCTGACCAGATCGAAAAAGACTGAAGCCATCAAGGCCTGGATCGAGGGAAGCAAGGCTGCCCTGATCAAGGAAGGGCGGCTCATATTCACGCGCGATCTCAAGGATCTGTAAAAAAAGAAACCCGGACCAGCGGAAATTACGGGTCCGGGCAAATGAAGCGATCGGGCTTCGTGTCCACGCTCGATGGAGTTTATCGTTTGGACTTCAGGATATCGCGAATTTCCGCAAGCAACGTCTCCTCTTTGGAGGGAGCCGAAGGAGCCGATTCCTCTTTTCGTTTCATTGCGTTGACGGCCTTGACCAGCAGAAAGATCACAAAGGCTACGATCACGAAATCAACAAGCGCCTGGATGAATTTGCCGTAAGCAATGACCACGGCCGCCGGATCGCCTGCCACCCCTTTCAAAACGATGGCAAGCTTGCTGAAGTCAATGCCTCCGACCAACAGACCGATGGGCGGCATGATCACATCGCTGACCGCGGACGAAACGATCTTGCCGAATGCGACTCCGATGATAATGCCCACGGCCATGTCCACAACATTTCCTTTAACCGCGAACTCCTTGAATTCCTTTAACATGCTCATATAACCCCCCTCTCTTCGTTGCCCTATCTTGCGATGTCGATTTAAGCCCGCGTTGCCTGTCTTTTGCTCTCCCAAATCTGCCGCACTGTTTTTTTGGTTTATCACCGTGTTTAAAAACATTGTCAAGCGTTTTCATTGCCTATCTGTGAAGATCGTCATAAAGCCTTTCAACGTCTAATCTGCTTGTCTTCATCCATGTTCGCTGCCATTCTGATGGGATATGCCTGACCCCCGATAGATGAGGCCGAAAAACTCCGGATTTTTTGACGGGATTCATGTCAACAAGAAAAAGGGGTTAACGGACCTTATTAACCCCTTTAATCGATCTGGTGGAGCTGGCGAGGATCGAACTCGCGGCCTCTTGAATGCCATTCAAGCGCTCTCCCAGCTGAGCTACAACCCCACAAATGTTCATTCCTCGGAAGGGAGCGATAGCTAACACAGGATTTTGCGCCTTGTCAATACATTTTTCTTGACATTTCAACGTTCCCCTATGCTAATCTGCCGCACGTGCCGGAGTGGTGAAACTGGTAGACGCAGGGGACTCAAAATCCCCCTTCCCTCGCGGAAGTGTCGGTTCGATTCCGACCTCCGGCACCA
>ERZ1649853.432-NODE-432-length-17977-cov-4.299967_pt1 | contig 17977 bp, 19 predicted proteins | sample MGYA00575353_ERZ1649853 | MGnify/ENA primary metagenome ERZ1649853 (study PRJEB40853, sample SAMN11349654) | freshwater sediment metagenome | isolation source: river sediment | host: Sediment | place: India: Okhla Barrage, New Delhi | collected 2017-02-21 ...
ATGAAAAATGGGGTTACACGAATTTTCACGACACCCCGCGCGGCAGATTTATCCAAAACCTCGTGGAATGCAGCGACAACAAAAACGCCCTCGTGTAGAGGGCGTCAGTTTTGCATTTGGCTGGCAGTTCAAACGTAGGGCATGGTCTCCTGGCATTCAGGAGCGTTGGCGCAGATGTATTTCTTTTGCGGGAAGAAGAGCAAGCGCCTCGAGGTGTGCACCACCATCGGTGTTCCGCACACCGGGCAGTCGGGAACGTTGGTCATGTTCATGAAAGGAGTCTTGTCCGCCAGGACGGTCTCCTTGGGCTCATCGATGTAATCCTGGCTGAACCTGGGAGAGGGTGTGATCAGGCTCGCGGCGGCTGGAGCCGGGCTGGATTTCACCTCGGCTGGTCTGGCGGGCTGGCTCTCCTTCTGCGCCAGGATCTGAGATGGCAGAATTTTATTGTAATGGGTTGATTCGATCAACTTCAATAAAGCGCGGCCGTCATATAACTGGAGCGGTTTCCCTTCCGCCCACAGGCGAGCCTGGGGGGTAATCAACCCGGAAGTAACCAGAATCCCGGCGTCCGCTTCGGAGGCGCGCAGTACGCCGTAAAAATCGCGTACCACCGGTTCGCCGACCTTGCCGCGATATTTCTTGCACTGCGCGAGCCAGGTCTCTCCGTTCGAGGCGTGCACGATCAGGTCAATGCCGTGGTCACCAGTAGCGCCCACGATCTCCACTTTGTGACCCTGCGCGGTTAGTGTTTTGGCGACAACCTCTTCAAACTCAGACGGCAGGAGAACCTGCATATCTTCGATGGATCTGATAACGTGATGCTTCCTCCGCTCTTCAAGCACGAGCGCGAACACCAGTGGAAGCAAGGCCAGACCCACCAGCAAAAATGCTCGCGAATTCAATGGCTCCTGGATCAGATGGAAGGTTTCCATTTTTAAAAAGGTGAAGACGGCGCGGAGCACAGCAAACAGGACCCACGCCAGAACCAGGGCTTTGATCGAGGTTCTGAGCGAGGTGCTAAAGCCGTATTTTCGTTTACCGATCCCGACCAGGACGAAGACGAACATCACCGGCCATAATCCTACCAGGAATCGCCCGGCAGTGGTCAATAATTCGATTATTGTGTCCATTAAATACCTCCATCAACGCAAGCATTATTTTGCTTATTGTTGCATGAATAATGCCAGAATCCTCTTGATTCTGGCATTGTATTCGTAGGAAATGCGGCCTAGAGAGAGGTTTCTTCCCCGGGCTTTAGAAGGATCACCCTGGTGGAGGTCTGGCTGGCGACTTTTTCCGCCCAGGAAGTCGCGTCCTGCTGGATGACAGGGAAGGTGTTGAAGTGGATCGGGATGACCGCCTGCGGGCGAAGCAATTGTACTGCCAGCAGGGCGTCGTCCGGTCCCATGGTGTAGTTATCGCCGATCGGCAGCACTGCCAGGTCAATGCCTTCGTCGCCGATCAGGCGCATATCTCCGAAAAGCCCCGTATCCCCGGCAAGGTAGATTTTGCGTTGATCAAGGGTGGTGAGCAGGAATCCGCCCGGGTTCCCGCCATAGGAACCATCCGGCAGGGCGGAACCGTGCAACGCGAAAGTCATTTTCAAGTAACCGAACGGGTAGGTGAAACCGCCGCCCAGGTGCTGCCCGTGCGTTTTCAGACCCTGCTTTGATGCCCAGGTGCTGATTTCCGCGTTGGAGATCACAGTAGCGCCGGTGCGCCTGGCAATGGAGACGGTGTCGCCAACATGGTCGGCGTGCCCGTGCGTGACCAGGATGTAATCCGCCTGCAGTTTCTCCGGGTCCTCGGTGGTGGCGGCGTTGCCCCTGAAGAATGGATCGACAAGCAGCCTGTAGCCCGAGGTGAAGATGCCTATGGTGGCGTGTCCGTACCAATGAAGTGTTGTGACCAAGTTCTCCTCCTGAAGTTTTGTCCAGCTGGCGGTGGTCCTCGTACAGGGGGTATGATAATTATCTTGCTTATAGGATATCATAAACCAACCGGGACAATGACCAGGACCTGGTGCAAACAGACGCCAGAAGTTCAATGAATGTGGAAACGGGTTGGGTGGAAGATCTTAACTGGGAATCCCGGATTTGAAGTCATTTAAAAGACTGATTGTCTGTGTAAGATACTCATCCGGGAAGTTTCTGAACGGGATGAAGTAATACCGGTCAGTGGTTTCTTCAGCGGTCTGGCGGACCTCGATTCCAAACGGGGTTATCAACAGCGTATCGTTCTTGGGCATGACCCAGCCCTTGTGAACCAGGTGGTCGGCTGCCTTGATTGTGTCTGCAAGGGCGTTGCCGCGGCGATTGAGCGCGAGGTTGATCTGCTCTGCCGTTCCAGACTTGTTTTGCCACAGGTAGCTGAGGATATCCCAGGCGTGGCCGTTGGTTTCATACGCGTGCCAGGATACCAGGTGGGCATCATCGCGAAAAGCGCACAATTCGCTGAGAAACTGGTCAATGCGCACCATCACTGGCGCTCCCCTGCCGGGGTCCAACCGATGAACATGTTGAATCGACCAGGTGCCGGGAGGGTCCGGCGCAGCCAGGCACGCGTCGGCAAGTTCGTTCAGCCGGCTGGCGAGATCCATGATCTTTGTCACCCCCAGCGGCATTATCCCCGCCAGGGATGCATAAATGGCAGTCAGAGCGCCCTTAACGGTCTGCAACCCGAGGGCGGATAGCCGGTACCCACCTGCAGCAGCGGGTTCAAGGAATCCTGCGTCTCCCAGTTTTTTCAAATTGGATTCGTACAGGTCGGGAGAGGTGTAGGGCGAGCGGATATTGAGCAACGCGGCGCTGACGGGTTCCGGCTCAAAGGTAAATGCAGCCAGGAGTAAATTGAGTTGCAGAGAAGAAAGACCGGTTTTCGAGCAGGTCTCATTCCAGGCAAGGTCGTAGATTGAGGTTAACGCCATGGCTGAAGATAAGAACGAAGGGTAGAGATCATTAAGAACCATGCGCGGCTCCTTTTCTCATCCCGAACGCAGGCATTGAAGCGGATAATCTATTATTTCATATACGAGGCGACAATTCAAGCAGCAAAATGGTTCTCTCCTTGTGGATTTGTCAGCCGCCAGGTGATGGGTCGATCCTGCGGGGTTCTGATGAGAATCTAATATATTTTCAGTATAGTATGAAGAGAGCTAAAGCATATCCGGGTAGGTGAAGTGAAGAACCATTGAGTCGTGTATAATGAATTAGATTGGAAGAAAGGATAGAATGAACCTGCTGCTGGATCCAAATGTTGCTTTCGTCATTCTTGTAATCGGTTTTGTCCTTGGGGTGCTGGCGCTTTTTACTCCCGGCACAGGATTCCTGGAGATCGGGGTGTTGTTTGCCATCGTGCTGGCCGGGTACGCTGTCATCGAGTTGCCGATCAACCTCTGGGCATTGATCCTTTTGGTAGTCGGTGTGCTGCCCTTCCTTATCGCCGTTCGGCGCTATAAGCAATGGGTACTGCTGGTTCCAGCGATCATTTCCATTGTTGTGGGTTCCGTTTTCCTCTTCAGGTCGGAATCCGGCGCCCCAGCGATCAACCCGTTTCTCGCCACATTCATGAGCGCTGTAGCGATTTTGCTCCTGTGGTTCATCGCCCGCAAAGGCATCGAAGCCCTAAAGATGAGCCCAGCCCAGGACCTGTCAAACCTGGTTGACCAGGTTGGGGTGGCCCGCAGCGATATCCGCTATTCGGGAACCATCTATGTGGGTGGTGAAGAGTGGACCGCGCGCAGCGAAAAATCGATTCGAGAAGGTCATCTGGCAAAAGTGACCGGACGAGAAGGATTGGTTTTACTGGTCGAACCGGTGGAGAAAGAATCGTCCCCCGAGAGTCGATAAGGTTCTTATTTCAGAAGGAGGAAGAATGAATAATTTGTTGAGTGGTGGAGTGCTTGTGTACTGCCTGGTCGGCGTTGTCATCCTGCTGCTGCTGGTCTTTTTGGCCTCAGCCATCAAGATCGTTCCTGAATACCGCAGGGTCGTTGTATTCCGGCTGGGTCGCTGCATCGGCGCCAAAGGACCGGGTCTTGTGCTGTTAATCCCGTTTGTTGACCGTCCGGTAACCGTTGACCTGCGCGAGCAGGTGCGCGAGATTCCCGCGCAGCAATCGATCACCCAGGATAATGCCCCATTATCGATCGATTTCCTGTGGTACTACAAGGTCTTCGATCCCGTGCAATCCGTTTTGCAGGTTCAGAACTTCGAACTGGCTGCCCAGGGTATCGCCACAACCACGCTGCGCTCGGTTATCGGTGGCATCCTGCTGGATGGGGTGTTATCAGAGCGAGAAAAGATCAATACCGCACTGCGCGCCCGCCTGGACGAAGTCACCGAGCGTTGGGGTGTGAAAGTGACCAATGTTGAAATCCGCGAGATCATCCCGCCGCGGGATGTACAGGATTCGATGAACCGGCAGTTGACCGCCGAGCGGACCCGCCGAGCCGTGGTCACCGAATCGACTGGTAACCGCGAAGCCGCCATCAACGTGGCGCAAGGCGAGAAGCAGGCCAATATTCTAAAGGCCGAAGGCGAAAAACAGGCTGCCATCCTTAAAGCCGAGGGTGAACGGCAGGCCCAGGTCTTGAAAGCGGAAGGTTACCAGCAGGCGCTGGAAGCCATCTTCAAGGCTGCCCAGAACATCGATCAGAAGACCATGACACTGCAGTACTTCGAAACCCTGAAGAACATGGCCGCCGGTCCTTCCACCAAGTACATTTTCCCGATGGAATTCACCAGCCTGATCAGCGACTTCGTCAAGAAGAACGCGGGTAAAGAAGGATAGAAAAGCACCATTAAGAGCGACTGAGATGTGGGTTGTGATGGTACTTTCACAGCCCACATTTTCTAAAAAGGGATATGGAAGAACTCGATTTTATACTATTGCCGGCAACGCTCAGCGACCTTGCCCAGATGAGGGTGATGGAAAAGGTCTGTTTTCCGCAGGACGCGTGGCCTTTGATCGAACAGATCGGCGTGCTCATGCTGCCGGCGGTGGTGAGGATCAAGGCGGTGCAGGGTGACAAACTGGTCGGGTTCATCGCCGGGGATATCCGCCAAAAATTAAAGACCGGCTGGGTCACGACGCTCTCAGTGCTGCCCGAATTCCGCCGGCACGGGGTGGGTAAGGCGCTGCTCGATGCTTGTGAGAACCAGATGGGCATGCCGCGCGTCAAACTGGCGGTGCGAAAATCAAACATGGAAGCCCGCCGGCTTTACCTCTCCAGCGGTTACCGCCAGGTAGAGGTGTGGGAACGGTATTATGAAGGTGGCGAGGATGCCGTTGTAATGGAAAAGCTTCTGCCGGCCATTGGAATGTAGGGCAGATGTAAGGCAAACGTAGTTGACAAAGAAGGCTAAAAAGACTACCATTATTACAACCTTGGAGAACTGATCACCATGCGAGTATTGGATTACCATACCGGAGGAACTCACTAAAGGCACGCATTGTCTCTGCGTGTCTTTTTGTACCTAAATCCTTGAAAAGGAGTTACGCGAAATGGACTACAGCATGATCGGAAAGATTGAGAAAGCCAAGCGTTATTCGCAAGAGCGACAGCGGTTTGAGTTTCACTCATTCAAAGTTAGCGTGAAGGGCGATAACAATTCGCACGATGTGACTTACGAGAATAGTACCTGGAAATGCGATTGCGAGTTCTTTGCCACCCGAGGGCGCTGTGTGCACACCATGGCGTTGGAATCGATCCTGGAGGGGATGACTGTCCCGGCCGAAGTAATCGTTTAAGCCTTGAAGCTTGAAGGTATGAACATAACCCCGGTGACAAAGCCCAGGGTTATGTTTTTTAATTCCCTGAACAATTAGGATGAGTGCCTGTACACCAGTTATCAATACAGTCATTAATTGTAATAATCACCTGAACGTCGGTCGCCGGACCATCGACACTCTCAACCCGAACGCCGGTGATTTCGGCACTTTGGATAATATTATCGCCGCCCTTGCTTTTCTTGAGCGGAACCGTATCTGTTATGACCACCGGGTTGCCAGCACTCGCAATACCAGTGATTCGGTCCCCGGCGGCGTTTTTTAAGCTGACCTTGGCGCTGCCTGTGCCTTCAACTGTTAGCGAAAGGGTGATGTTTAAAGTTTCCAAGTTCTCCGGATAATCACTGCTGCCATCACTATAGACCGATCCGAAAGGGAAACTCAGTTCATCCTTTTCCTTCTCTTTCATATCGCCTTTTGTGGACCGGCAGGTAGAGATATCCCCACACTTTTTGTCACATGTGGAGCTAGTAATTCCAATATCAAAATCTTCCATATCCTGCGTTGAGCAGCTCAGTAATATCAACAGGATCGACAGGAGCCCCAAAATCTTATAGATTCTCATGGCATTCTCCTTTTTTGTATAGAAGTGCAAATTCAGGTTCGGAGATTAGTGGATTTATAAAAAAGAGTATAGCAATTCCCTTGTAAAAATCAAGGGGTGTCCTCGTTCATGTACTCGTACATTATTAACACAGCATTATTAACACAGTCGATATTTTCCTGGCTGAAAAAAAATTAAATGAAGTCGGTGAGTTGTTTACGAAAACCTGACAGGTTGCCCGGGGTGACGCGGATGGTTGGCGTCTTATGCCATATAGCGCACCTCCTAAGCGCTTCTGCCATGGAGCGAGCCAGTAAGGTGTCTTCGGAATATCCAGGTTCAAGGAAAATACCGCGTATCTCAAAAACCCCATCCTTGCGGTGTGCCTTGGCATCCAGCCGTCCAACCAGGGCGCCGTTGTGCAGGATGGGGAGCGGAAAGTACCCGTAAAGCCGCTTGTCCGCAGGGATGTAAGCCTGGATGGTGAAATCGAAGCCGAAAAGCTGGCGCGCCCGCGCGCGGTCCCAGACGAGCGGGTCGAACGGCGAGAGCAGGGTGGTGTGGGTGGCGCGCAGGGTGCCGCGTATTGCCTCCTCTAACAGTTGCACAGAATCTTCGACATAAAGCGCCGGTTGATCCCACTCTTTCACCTTGAGTTCAAGCAGGTCGTTGTTCTCGAGCAACCCGGGCAGAAACCGCGCCACGTCACGTTTTGGCAGGCGGTAATAATCCGCGATCCATTCCGGGCGGGCGACCCCCATGGCTTTCACGCTCCTGATCACCAGTTCACGAATGACATTGTCGCGGGCAGGGAGTTGTGAATCATCCCAGCCCGGTAAAACGCGGTCTGTCAGGTCATACACACGTTGAAAATTCTCGCGCTTCGCGACCATCACTTCGCCGTGATCCAGCCAGTATTCGAGCGCCCATTTTTCCACCTTGCGGTTCCACCAGCCGCCCGATTCCTTCGGGCTCTTGAAATCTGACGAGCGCTTCGATCCCTCCCGGCGAACGATATCGAGCACAGAATCGATCACTGCGCGATTCTCATCGACCCACGAGCCGTAATTTACCACGCGATCGCCGTCCACCACGAACCGGCGGTTAAGTGAAAAATCATCGATGGGGATAAAGCAGGCGGCGTGCGCCCAGTGCTCGAAAACCAGCCCTTCGGCCAGCGATTGGTCGAGCCAGGCTGGCGGGTAATCTCCCAACCGGCTGAAGAGCACAAGATAGGGGCTGTGCGCAACCACGTTAATGGTGTCAATCTGCAGGATGCCCATCCCTCGGATGGCTGCAACGACATCTTCCTTGACTGCCTGGCGCGAGGGGGGCTCGAGTAATCCCAGCGCTGCAAGTTGGATGAGCCTGGCTTGTTCCAGGTTGATTTCAGGGATGGACATAAGCGACCAGCGGGTTCAATGTATAGGATCGTGATAAAAAAAGGAGTGTTTCTCTTGTAAGGGTTAAAAGATCAGCGGAGAGAGTGGGATTCGAACCCACGATGGCCACGAGGACCATAACGGTTTTCGAGACCGCCCCGTTCAACCGCTCCGGCATCTCTCCAGCGGGCAAATTATACCGCGAATCACTCAGATCTCTGCCACCTGCTTCAAGACGGGGTATTCAACATTGGTGATACCGATGCCCTTCAGTTTCTCCATGAAGGCAGTGGCGGCGTCTTCTTCGCCATGCACCAGGAAGATCTTTTTTACCCTGCCTTTGACCGCCGAGGCGTAATCGAGTAAGAACTTCTGACCGGCATGGGCAGACAGCCCGGTGATGACATCCACTTCAGCCCGGCGCTCGTAAACCTGGCCAAAGATGCGCAATTGTTGGGCGCCTTCCACAAGCCGGCGGCCCAGGGTATCCGGCGCCTGCCAGCCGACGATGAGGACTGAATTGCGCGGATTTTCGATATTATTCTTGAGGTGGTGTAAGATGCGCCCGGTTTCCGCCATGCCTGAGGCGGAGATGATCACCATCGGACCCTTTTTGTCGATCAATTTCTTGGATTCTTCCACGCTGTTGATGTACGTCAGTCCATCGAAATCCAGCGCGGCATGTTTATGGGAGCGGATAAACTGGTTGGTTTCTTCGTCAAAATACTCAGGATATTTACTGAAAATCAGGGAAGCTTCAACCGCAAGAGGGCTGTCTACATACACGGGTATCCGGGAGATCACGCCGTCAGAGATCATCTGGTTGAGGAAGTAAACGATCTCCTGTGTCCGGCCGACAGCAAATGCGGGGATAATGACCTTGCCGCCGCGGTCGAAGGTCTTTTTGACCACCTGTTTGAAATTCTCATACGCCTGTTCGACCGTGAAGTGCTCCATGTCGCCATATGTGCATTCCATGATCAGGTAGTCCACGTCCGAAGGTAAGATCGGGTCGGTGATGAGGGGCAATCCACGCCGGCCAATATCGCCTGAAAACCATAAACTCTTATGAGCACCGTTTTCTTCAAAATCGACGCGGATGCCAGCAGAACCGAGAATATGACCGGCGTCGATGAACCTTACCGTTACCCCTGGCACAGGGGAGAAAGCCTCGTTGTATTTAACCGGGTAATAGTGATCGATCGCGGCAACCGCGTCCGCCTTGGTGTAGAGCGGCTCGATAGGGGGCTCGCCGCGGCGGGCGCGTTTCTTGTTCACGTACTCCGCGTCCGATTCCTGGATGTGAGCGGAATCCATCAGCATGATCTCGCCGAGCGTGGCGGTGGGCGGGGTGGAATAGATGGGTCCGGTAAACCCGGCTTTCACCAGGTTGGGCAGGTTGCCGCTATGGTCAATGTGGGCGTGTGAGAGGACAACCGCGTCGAGGGTTGACGGGTCAAAATCGAAATGCAGATTTCGTTCGTAGGTATCCGCGCGGCGACCCTGGAACAGACCGCAATCAAGCAGGAGTTTGCGGCCGTTCACTTCCAGCAGGTGCTGAGATCCGGTAACCGTGCGGGCGGCGCCATCAAAGTGTATTTTCATATTCCTCCAATTGGTGAAGCGTATCTAAAATTGACACTCCGTAACTGCGATAACGCCATGGAGTCCTGATCATTAACTGCTTCAACGCCGCGCTATCGGCGGGGTTCTCGCAGGCGATGGATTCCATGATATCGCGCGGCAGGATGATATCGGACTCGACCTTTAATTCTTTACCACGCACTTTGCGCCATTCGCGCAACGCGTCGAGCCGTTTCATGAAAGCCTGATCGGGTTTGCTGCGCGGCTGGCGGCGGGGAGGTTTTTCGTATTCACCTGCTTTGACCGCGGCGAGCAAACCTGTCCCGTGGCGATGGAGAAGCCTCTCGCTCATCCCGGGAAGCTGCTTCAATTCAGCCAGCGTTCGCGGGGCGGCCTGGGCGACATCCAGCAGCAGCTGGTTTGACATCACCTTGAAGTGCGGCAGGTCCATCTTCTGCGCCTGCTGGTCGCGGTAGCGGCAGAGCGCGTTGAGGATCGCGGATTGTTTGGGGTCAAGCCTTGTTCCGCCCGAGACCTTCCAACAGGAATTCCCGTTGGTTTCAGCCGCGTTGGATTGAACGGTTGAAACGAGTGAGAAATCCTCCAAGGCCAGCTCCCATAACCCCGCCTGCTTGAGCCGCTCCTCAAAATGCTCTTTTAGGGCAAAGAGGTAATGGGTGTCCATGCGGGCGTAGTTCAGCATGACGTTTGAAAGCGGGCGTTTTCCCCAGTCGGCGCGTTGAAATCGTTTGTCAAGCTGGATATTGAAGCGTGAAGATAGCAATGAGCCCAGCCCGACCTGTAATTCACCCAGGATCCTGGCGGCGATCATGGTATCGAAAATACCGGCGAATTCAAAGCCATAATCACGTTTGAGACAGATGATATCGTACTCGGCAGCGTGAAATATCTTCAACTGGCGTGGATTGGCGAAAATGTGAGCAAGCCCCGACAGGTCATGGATGGCGAGGGGGTCGATCAGGTAATCGATTGACGGGGTTGAAATCTGGATAAGGCAGACACGCTCACGGTACACAAACAGCGAGTTGGATTCGGTGTCGACAGCAATTTGAGGTTCAACGGCAATCTCAGTAATTACCTGGGCCAACTCATCGGCGGTCTCGATCCATTGGGGATCGGATACAGGCAGCGGTAACATACAGGAATTATAACCGCCTTTAGAGGTGCAGTTTGGATAAGGAGAGAGCTGGATCTCACTCATTAACGGCTGCTGCCCCGAGGTACCTCGGGGCAGCAGGGGGGCAGGGAACAGGGTGATCGGGATCAATGATATTGTTCTTCAGCCTCGATAAAGTCATTCTGGCGCATGGGTCGGCTGGCTGCAGGGGTGCCCGCCTTGTATACCGGGTTTGAAACAGCACGCGCCATTGCCGGCCGGCTGGCTGGAGAGGTGGTTTGCGGCGTGGTGTAACCGTTGGAGGCGCGCGCTTCAAGCGGGAACCCGGTGCGTTGAACCGCGGCGTTCTGCGGGCGTTTTTCAGAGCGCGGCTCCAGTTCGGAAGTGAGCGTGCCAATGATGAGCACCCTTACCACCCACACCAGCACCGCCACAAGCACCGGGACGATCGTGGTGAGTTTTTCGGTATTCGAGATCAACGCGCTATTGAGAGAATGGTTCGCGAGAGCGAGCGAAACGCCCCACCAGGTGAGCGCGGCGTTGAAAGCCGCGGCCAGCAGCCAGGCGCCAAAAAGGTACCAGGACTCTTTGTTCTCTTTGGATTTGGTTTTTTGGGTGACGAGGCGGGCGATCCCGGCAAAGTCCAGACCGCAGAAAGCGAGCGCCATCAGGGTGGCCCAGCGTATGCCGGCGAAACGCAGATCGCCCAGCAGGTCGCGCAGGGCGTAGTCGGTGGTGCTGTAGTTGAAGGCTTCAAAGGCGATGAGGGCAAGGATGATGATCGTGCGGTAGACCATGCTTGAACGGATGTTCAGCTTGCCGAACGAGCTGAGTGAGGGGCGGTTGGTTGGGCGGGCGGCTGTCAGGTTCATGACTGTTTCTCCTTTTGTTGTGAGTTGAAGGATACGAACAGCCATATTATAGAACACTTATTCTATTAAGTCAATAGATTTAGGAAAATTGTTCTATACGATTTTGTAATTAAATTCCGGCAGGGAAATGGGATCGTCCACATGGATGATGAGCAGCTGGCCGTTTTCCGGGATGAGCGTGACAACATCCACCAACGGGATACCCCTGACGACGCAGTACAGGGCGGCGGCGGATAGCCCGTGCGTGCACAGCAAGATGCGCCCGCCGTTGTGTGCCCGGTGGTAGTCATTTGCGGCGGCCACCATGCGGGTGATCACGTCCGCCAGGGATTCGGCGCCTTCGGCGCGCGGGGTGGTGATGTATTTGGGGTTACGGCTGAAGTCGGGTTTGTAGCGTTCGAGCACCGATTGGATGGACTGACCTTCCCAGACCCCCTGGTTGATCTCGCGCAGGCGCGGGTCGGTGGAGACAGGTAATCGCACCACTTCCGCGATAATCTCCGCGGTGCGCCGGGCGCGCACGAGGTCACTGGCGTAAATGGCATCGAAACGGGTATTCACAAGGGATGCCGCGAGCTCGCGCGCTTGTGTTACACCGGTTTCGTTCAGGGGAACGTCACTTTGACCCTGGTAGATGCCGTTGAGATTCCAATCAGTTTGTCCGTGGCGGACGAGCCAGATTTCTGTCATGAGCTGTGATTATACCTGAAGCGGTAAGTATTTCACGGGCGCGCAGGCAGCGCGATGGGTTGTTTAACCTCAATAGATGTAACGATAAACGGGGATCAGTTCAGCGTTCTGGTCGGGAAGGGGCAGAGCGCTGCCAGCGGACAGGCCGGGCAGTTCGGTTTGCGCGGGTGGCAAAATTCACGCCCCAGGCGGATGAGATTGAGGTGGCCATGATAGTAATCGGATGGATCCGCCAGTTGCTCCATCAGGAGATGGGTCTTTTCCACGTCCATGGTCTCAGGCCGTATCCCCAGGCGCCCGGTCACGCGGTAGATATGCGTATCCACCGGGAAAGCCGGGCGGTTGAGCGAAAACTGCAGGACGATGGCGGCGGTCTTCAACCCCACCCCCTTGAAGCGCAGCAGCCAGGCGCGGGCTTTTTCCAGCGGTATGTCTGCCAGAAAATCCAGGTTCAGCGCTCCGGTCTCCGCGTGGATCTGGCGCAGCACCGCCTTGATGCGGGGACCCTTCTGGTTGGCCAGGCCGGCGACCCGGATGGTGTCGATGATCTCCTGCTCCGGCGCGTTCATGACCGCGTACCAGTCGGGGTACTTTTTCACCAGGGCTTGAAACGCCCGGTCGCGGTTGACGTCGTTGGTGTTCTGAGACAGGATTGTGGAGACGAGCTCATCGACCGGTGGCAGCGGGTCGCGCCAGACGGGCGTACCGTATACGACGTTCAGCCGGTCGAAGATGGCTTTCAGGTGTTCTCTTGGGTTGGAGGACTGCATTACAGTGTCGACACCCCTACACCGATTCGACAGGTTCTGTCTGAGGGAGGGATTGATGCCGCAGATACTGCGACAGCCCCCACTGCAGGCGTTGTTGATACTGCAGTTCGCGCTGTTTAGGATAGGTGCAGTGTTTCAGGATCTGGTTGGCGGTTTTTTGAATATCTTCGGTCCGCAACGGTTTTCCGCTGATCTTGTCAACCAGTTTTTGGATCTTTTCCAGCTGCTTGACCTGGTTCTTGATCATACCGCTGTCGATCACGCCGCCGCGCCCTGATAGCAGGGTATATTGACGGACGTTTGGCTTTAACAGCACTGAAAGCATTTCGATCCATGCGGCAAGGTTGGCGTTGGCGAGGAAGGGGGGAGTTCCCAGCATGACCGCGTCGCCGATGAAAATGATTTTCTCAACCGGCAGTGTCACCCAAATCGCCGCTGCGGAAGGGCCGGGGCGTGAATCCAGCAGCAGAGGGTTGTCGCCCCAATAAATTTCCATATGTTCATTGAATGTGATCTCAGGTGTGCTCCAGCGCACGTTGCCGATCGAGTTGTGTAATTCCCATTCAGCGCCAGTCTCAATGCCCTGCGGGCGGATATTAATCGGGCGGTCCTTGAGATACTGGGTGAGGCGTTCCTGGCCGACCACCGTGCACTCGATCTGGCGCGAGCCCAGGGTGCGGTCAAAGTGCTCATCCAGGTTGATCAGCAGGCGTTCGGCGCCGGCGGCCAGTTCATGGATGGAGGCTCGCCACAGGCGGATGTCATCCACGCGGAAGGGTGCATCGATCAGGATCACCCCGCGCGGTCGGCTGATGAGCCCCAATGTGACACCGGGGTAAGAAGTTTCAATGTGAACGTTGGGAGCGATTTCCTGCATTTTCACCTGCTTCTCAATCACCTGCCGATAGCGGCAGTGAAAATATGAATACGGAACCCGAACCGGTATTTGATTCCATCCAAATTGTACCACCGTGAGCCTGCACGGCGAGCCGGCAAAAGGCGAGGCCGAGGCCAAGCCCTTTTATGCCATTTTCTGCCTGAAGGGTGATGAACTTGTCGAAGATTTTTTCTCGAAATTCCTCAGGGATGCCCTTTCCCTGGTCGCTGACCTTAAAGAACAGGTAGTGCTCATCCATCTCCAGTGCCACGTTGATCGAGTTGGCTGCCGGTGAGTATTTGACAGCGTTTTCTAGCAGGTTGATGATCACCCGGCGGATCATGTCCTCATCCATGGGGATGAGCGGGAGAATCGCAGGGATATGCCGCGTGAGCGTGAGGGTTTTCGTCCGCAGAACAGGCTCAACGATGTCAACGGCATCGTCGAGAAGCTTTACTATATTGCCATCCGTTTTTGTGGTGATCTGGCGGCCCGATTCAAGGTTGTTGATATCCAGGAGGGAGCTGGTGAGCCGCTGAAGGTGGGCGCTGGAACGGTTGGCAATGTCGAGCAGTTCTTCGAGCTGGGCAGATTGCTCACCGGGGTGGGTGAGCGCCATCATCTCAAGGCTCGAAACGATGTTTGACAGCGGCGAACGCAGGTCGTGGTAGAGCATGGCTGTCAGGTCATTTCTGAGGCTGTCAAGCTGCTTTCTTTCGGTGATGTCATGGTAGACCCACTGAATGGCAGTATCCATCCGGGCGGAAACGTACGCGGCGCGGGCTTCCACCGGGCGCGCGGTTCTATTCTTGGAAAGCAGGGTGGATTCGTAATGCAGGATGTTTGAGCTCGCCAGGCGTTTTTGCAGCGCGGGGAGCCTGTCCGCGGAGAGCGCATCCAGGGTGGTGAGGTTCAATTTTCTCAGTTCAGCCGCGCTGTACCCGGTAAAGATCTGCGCCTGCCGGTTTGCCTGCAGGATGCGGCCGGTCTGGTTGGTGATGAAGATGGGGTCAACGCTCTGATCGAACAAACCCTGGTAAAGGCTGCGTGATCGCTGCGCATCGTTGAATAAATGGGCATTGCGGATGGCGATGGCTGCAATGTCCGCGATGGCCTGCTGGAGGTTCAGATGATCGCTGGTGAAGAACCCAACCCGCGGATGGACGATGGTTAGCACGCCCAGGGGCTGCTCCTGCGCCAACAGGGGCACGCACAGGGCTGATTTTGGCTGATCGTCGCAGTGGTCGCCGTCACGCTGGATGAACCAGCGGGAGTCAAGGTGGGTGTTGGGTATGATCACAGCTTCGCGGTTGCGCAACACCCATCCAGCCAACCCATGACTGATGATCATTGAAATCGTGTGCGGGCGGTTGGGGGAAATGCGCCCATCATACAGGTTGACGGCGTCGAGTGGTTTGCCGTTCTCATCGATGACGATCAGGCTGGCCCGCTCCGCCCCGATGTTGGAGGCTGCCAGCGTCAATACGCGCGAGAGCACTTCGTGCAGGTCAAGACTGGTCGTCAGTTCACGGCTGACGCGGTATAAAATCTCAAGGCGGGTGATTTCGAGATTATTGACCATGCGTTTGGTTAAAATATTTCAGACCAGTTCCTGTATTAAATAATACGATCTTTTCCTCAGGGTTCAACAACTTTTGGGCTAGGAGTTTTTTCAACCCCGCCCATGTCGCCGCGCCTTCGGGGGCGGCGAGGATGCCCTCCATCGCCGCAAGTTCAGCCTGGGCGGTGATGATCTCCTCATCTGTCACGCTCACAGCCGTACCGCCGCTCTCTCTCAGGCAGCGCAGTACCAACCGGTCGGCGAACACACCGGGAACGCGCAAGCCTGAGGCGATGGTGGCGGCTTCCTGCCAGAATTCCACCCGTTCAGCCCCCTGCTGGAAAGCCCGCACCACCGGCGCGCAGCCCGCGGCCTGAACCGAGACCATGTGCGGGCGGCGGTTGTCGATCCAGCCCAGGGATTCCATTTCATCAAACGCTTTCCACATGCCTACCAGCCCGGTACCGCCGCCGGTGGGGTAAATAATTACGTCGGGCAGCTGCCACCCCAGTGCCTCAGCCAGCTCGTATCCCATGATCTTCTTGCCCTCCACCCTGAAGGGTTCGCGGAAGGTGGCCAAGTCAAACCAGGGTTTGCCGGCGGCGTCTTCCCGGGCGCGGCGGGCGGCGTCGCTGATGGTCCCCTGGACCAGGTGCAGGTCCGCGCCGGCCATTTTCACCTCGTATCTGATGGGAGCGGGGGTGTCCTGCGGCATGTACACGTGCGCTTGACAGCCGCAGCGGCTTGCGTAGCCAGCCAGCGCGCCCCCGGCGTTACCGGCGGTGGGGATGACGAAATCACGCACTCCCAGTTCCACAGCCTTTGAGACGGCTGCAGACATACCGCGCGCCTTGAAGGTGCCGGTGGGGTTGATGGATTCATCCTTGATCAGCAGGCGCCGCAGACCCAGCCGCGCGCCCAGCCGGGGAGCAGGCAGCAGCGGGGTATCCCCTTCACCCAGAGTGACCCGGCAGCGCGGATCGCGCACGGGCAGCAGTTCGTGCCAGCGCCACATCCCGCGCGGGCGGTTGGCGATGTCCACGGGGTCGAGGGACGCGCGCAGGGCTTTCAGGTCGTAGCGCGCCAGGATCGGCGACTGGCAATCCTGGCAGAAGGTTTGCACGAGGGTTCGATCGAATTCGTGCGTGCATTCGGGGCAGATCAGCTTGTAGGGGATACTTCCTGCGTCAGGCATCGTACAAGGAGTATAGCATATTGGTAAAACGGCGGCGCGGGAGGTAACTAACCGCAGGCAGCGTTAATAACCCGTCGCTAAAAACGGGTCACCTGGAGATGCTTATTTGTAAATTAAGGGGTGCTGTGCGGGTTCAGGGCTGGCACAGCGCGGGAGTGACGCCGCCCTGGTCGTTGTTCAGGTTGAAACCCAGGTAGGGGGATGGATCGAGAGTATTCTCGATCTCCAGCTCGTTGAGGAATTTGCCTTTACCGTCATCCCGGATGATTGAAAAATGCAGGTGAACGCCAGTGGGGTTGCCCGGGGTGCCGGAGTAATTGCCCTGGTAGCCCAGCAGGGTGCCGGCTTTCACGAACCACTCGCTGGTTCCGGGCGGGAAATTGGCTGAGATCAAAGACACGCCATCCTCGTATGCCATGTGGGTGTAATAGGTCCATACCTGGCGCGAGGGTTCCAGCGGGTCAGCCGGGATGCGGATGATGAGCGACGACTTCCAATCCGGCAGGCGGGAGAGGTAGCCGTCGTACGCGGCATAGATGGGAGTCACACCAGGGTCATCCCCGCCGAAGATATCGATCCCCTGGTGGCGATGCCCCGGCCGGAAGGAGTCATCCCAAAGGTAACCGATGAAGCCGCTGGTCGGCATGGCGAAAGGCGCTTCACCGCAGGTCGTGTTCGCGCTGACCGCCCAATCGAGGTGGGCGCTGGAATTCCGCAGCCAGGCGAGCAGGTTGCGGGTGCGTGGGGAGGCGGCTGAGGGATTGAACCATAAAAAGTAGAACGCAGCTGCTGCCGCGACAGCAAGGACCGCCAGGCTGATGAAAATGACGCGTTTTATGGGTTTATACATCCAGCTCACCAAGCATAGACCAGGGTCCGGTCCAGGTGATCTTCACTGGCAGAATTTTGCCGCGCAGGTCTGTGTCAGTTTCCACAAACACGAGTTTATTGGTGGGAGTGCGGCCTTTCCAGCGTTTTTTCGCTTTTTCTTCGAAGAGCACTTCGACCGTTTGGTCAAGATAAGCGGCGTGGATGTTGCGCGCGATGGATTCCTGCAGGGTCTCAATTGCCCGAAAGCGCTCCCATTTCACCGCGGCGGGAACATCGTCCGCCATATTGCGCTCTGAGACGGTGCCCATGCGCGGAGAGTAGCGCGCCAGATGAACAATATCCAGTTTCAATTCTGCCAGCAGGTCGAAGGTGTGCTGGAATTGCGCGTCTGTCTCGCCGGGAAAGCCGACAATGATGTCAGTGCCGATGGACACGCCCGGGATGCGCGCGCGGATCTTGTGCACCAGCGCGCGGTACTGGTCTGCGGTGTAGCCGCGTTTCATCGCGGCCAGGATATCATCATCCCCCGCCTGGTTGGGTATCTCTATGTGCGGCATCACCTTTGGCAGTTCTGCCACGGCGTCCAGCAGTTCATCGGTCATCCAGTTGGGATGCGAGGTGAGAAAGCGCAGGCGCTCAATGCCATCGATCGCGCTCATCTGCCGCAGCAGACCGGCGAGGGTCGGGTAGGCGGGCTCATCCTTGCCGTAGCGGTCAACGATCTGGCCGAGCATGGTGAT
>ERZ1649853.435-NODE-435-length-17936-cov-5.964655_pt1 | contig 17936 bp, 17 predicted proteins | sample MGYA00575353_ERZ1649853 | MGnify/ENA primary metagenome ERZ1649853 (study PRJEB40853, sample SAMN11349654) | freshwater sediment metagenome | isolation source: river sediment | host: Sediment | place: India: Okhla Barrage, New Delhi | collected 2017-02-21 ...
AAATTTAGCTGACCAGCCCGGCGCTCAGGTGGAAGGAAATCACCCCTATGCTATAATTTTGGCACGTTTTTCATCATGCCAAATTCAACGGATCTAGACCGTAACTCCATTCCATGCCCGCAGCCGTTGCCGGATACCGTTCTGCGCGGGCTGGAATATTTTAATTCCGGAAAATTCTTCGAAGCGCATGAATACCTGGAAATTGCCTGGCGGGCTGAAAAAGGGCCGATCCGCGACCTGTACCGGGGCATCCTGCAGGTGGGTGTGGGATATTACCACCTTCAGCGTGGCAACCTGACCGGCGCGCGGAAATTGTTCAGCCGGGCTCGGCGCTGCCTGCAAATTTATTCGGCCTCGCAGTGCGGCATTGATTTGGCCGGCCTGCTGGCGGATGTAGACGCCGTGGAAGCCGCCATGCAGACCCCCGAACGACTGCGCGACCGGATTCAGGCCGGGCTGTTCAAGCCGGTCAGGTATTCAATCGATTAGCCGTCCTGGTGTCCAACTCTGTTAATTCATGCCTGCTGCCCGCCTACCAGCCGCTGGCCGAAAAAATGACCCCCAGCATATCGGCGCGCTCACCGGCGGTCATCGGACGGGGACGCGCGTACTCCTCCAATCGGGCGGTCAACAATTGCGTACTGATATAGCGCCCGTCGTAGAAGATGTGCCGGTCGATGAATTCCCGCGCGGTCCAATCGGTGATATTGCCGTTGGGCAGCGTGTAGCGCATCTGGTCAAAGAACAGGTTACCCAATCCATAGTGGATCAAGACGCCGTTGTGAAATTCCAGCCCCATCGGGTAATGCGCCTGGCTGCCGCTGACAATCACCGCGCCGCTTTCCGCCAGGGCGCGAAAATCGCGCTGCTCCCAGTCAAGCGGCTCGGGGCGGTAAGCCTCATAATATTGCAGCGTGATAATCGGCAGGTAGCCCTCGCCGCGTAAACGCTGCGCCTCCGCTTTGATCCAGGCGTAGTCATCGCAGGCGGCCGCACCGGGCAGGGCATCGGTGGCCCACACGTTGGGCGGCCCGGCCGGGTTGCAGCCCAGGAAGGCCAGCCGGTTGCCGTGATCTTCCAGAAGCAGCGGCGCGCGCGCCTCCTGCAAATCGCCGCCGCCGGAATAATACTTCAGCCCGGCCTGCTGGTACAGGTCGAGCGTGTAAACCAGCGGCTCGCGGCCATAATCGTTGAGGTGATTGCCGCTCAACTCGATAATGTCGAACCCGGCGGCGGTCAGCAAACGCAGGTAGTCCGGCTGCGAACACATCTGCAGGCTGGTGTCGCTGTAGCTGGCCCGCGGGCAACCCGTGAAGAAGGACACTTCGTTGCTGGTATGGGTCAAATCCGCCGAGGTCAGCCAATCCAGGATGCTGCTGGCCGGGTATTCCACCCCCTTTAAGTCCATGGTAGCGGCAGTCGCGCGCACCAACGCGGTCACGCCGGTCATCACCAGCACGGTGAGTTTGCTCTCGTCGCGGTTTGTCAGCGCATGCTGCGCAGCCTGATCGGCATACAGGCCGTTGAGCGTGAACAAAACCTGCAACGGATATGTATTTTCATCCAGGCCGCGCAAGAGCGGATTTTGGCCGTCGATGCTCATCACCTTCCACTGCGGTTCGAGTTCGTCAAATGGCAGGATTGCCCAGGCTTTTTCAACATCGCGCCAGCGCACCAACTCATCATAATTACTGGCTACACGCAAATTATTCTGCACCGCAGGCCCCCAAAGGAATTCAAACGCATGCAGGGTCGCCCGGGTGAGCGCGAGCGGCGCTCCGCCCATCAACGAGTCATTCTCGCCGCGCCAGTAACTCTGCAACTCCGCGCCTGATACCTCATCCGCAATCGTCGCGAAGGGAGCCGCCAGCACATAAAACCAGCGCACCGGCGCGCCGGTATCCCGCGACGGTTCGAGACGCGCCCGGGCGCTGCCGGCGGAATCGGTCAATGCCATTCCTTCAGGCAGGGCCAGCGATGCGGACAGCGTCTCCGGCACGGCCGGATCGATCCACAGGCCCTGGATTTCAGGCGTGGGAGTCAACGTGACGGTTGGCAGTGGTTGAAAGGGTGTGACGCTGGCAATGAGGGTTTGTGCCGGATGCGGCCATTCGGCTGCCGGTTGAGTGGCCGGCAGATTGCAGCCCGTCAGCGTGGCGATCACCAAGAGCAACGTGCCCAACCGGATCAACCTGCCCATTTCACCACCCGCTCTCGGTGAAGACTGTTTCCAGCAGCGCGGCCCGCTCTTCCGGCGTCATCAAGCGCGGCTGGGCGTAATCCTCCAGCCGTATTGTGAACACTTCGGTGCTGATCAGGCGGCCTTCGTAGAATACGCTGCGGTCCAGAAATCCTCGGCTGGAGCCGAAATCCATTTGATCGAAAAAGGTATTGCCCAGACCGTAATGAACCAGCGCATCGCCGACAAAGGCGAACCCCTGCGGGTAATGCGACTGGCTGCCGCTGATCAACACCGCTCCGGCCTGCGCCATGCGCTCCGAAATCACCCGCTGCGCCGAGGTGGGTTTGTAATCATACACTTCGATGTGCTGGATGGTCACGATGGGCAGGTAGCCTGCCTGGCGCAGGTCGCGGATTTGCGCTTCCATCCAGTCATAATCACACGATGCGGCACCGGGATGATCCACCGATACCCAGACGGCTTCAGGACCGGAAGGATTGCAGCCAATGAATGCGAGTTGATTGCCGTTAATTTCCATCTTCAGCGCCTGGCGCGCCGATTCCATCGTCCAGCCGCCGCCATACACCCGAAAGCCCTCGTTCGCATAGAGTTTCAGCGTTTCCGAAATCGCCTCCGCTCCCCAGTCCAACAGATGGTTGCCGGTCAGTTCAATCACATCCGCGCCAACCGCTTCAAGCACCTGCACATACGCCGGGCTGGTACAAAAACGCAGCGAGCCGCGCAGCGGTTTGGCCGGCGGACAATTGGAATAAAAGGCAACTTCGTTGCTGATGTGGGTCACGTCCGCCGAGCTCAGCAGGCTGCCGATCTTTACAGCCGGGTAAAGCACGCCCTCTTCTTCCATGCGCAGCGCCATGTGGCGCACCATTGCGGTCGTTCCGGTCATGAATACACGCGCGATGTGCTCCGGGCGGCGGTTGCCCACCCATTGAACGGACAGGTCTGCCCCTGCCGACGGATTCCCCTCCCCGGCTGTCACCCCGATGACCGCCGTGAGCGGATACCGGCGCAAATCCAATTCGGGGTCAAGCGGCGACAGGCCATCCACCTGGATGACCTTCAGCCGCGGGGTCAGTTCCTCAAAAGGCACAATGACCCACCCCGGGCGCCGAGCCCAGGCCAGATCGACCAAATCTTCGGCGGGGACGATGCGGACTGACTCCGGATCGAAGTCTCCCCACAGCCAGCGAAAGGCAGCCGCCGTTTCCACAGTCATCATGAGTTCGGCCCCGTTGAAGGGCTCGGCCGCTTTGCCTTTCCAGGCGGCGCGCAGGGATTGGGAGCTGACCTCATCCGTCAGCGTCGCGAACGGTGCGGCCAGGGCATACACCCAATCGGCGCCGCCTGCATCGGCGGCTTGCCAGGTTACCTGATAATCGGCGCGCTCGCGGTTCTGCGTCGCCACGAACGCGCCAGGCAATTCCAGAGAATCGCGGAAAGCCGCCGGTAATTCCGGATCAATCCAAACCGCAGGTGTTTCAGCCGTGGGCGTCAGGCCGGGCATGGGTGTGGGGATGGCCGTTGGGGCTGCCGTGGGCGTGGGGGGCATGCCTACGGCGGGTTGAACTGGCGCGCACCCCGATAAAAATGCCAATGCGAGGATTGCAGTGATGAAATGATGATATCGACCGGCCGGCAAGCGAACCTCCCGCCCCTGAAATAAATGAATGGGCAAACTACAACCGGGAATTATACTTCACCCCGCGGCCCGCTCCAGGTCGGCATCCTGATAGCTCCTGACAGTTTTTTCACTTATAATCCACAGTGAAACCAGCACAAAGGAAGATAACCATGCGCGAAGTCGCAGTTTTGGGAATCGGACAAACCCGGGTCGATGAGCATTGGGATAAATCACTGCGCGAACTGGCCGGCGAGGCCGTTCTGGCCGCCATGGACGACGCTCACCTATCGGCGGTGGATGCGATCTATGTCGGCAACATGATGTCCGGTTCGGCCAACAAGCAGCAGCACCTGGGCGCCTACATCGCCGACTGGGTGGGGATGCGCTATGCCGAGGGCTTGCGCATCGAAGCCGCCTGCGGTTCCGGCGCGGCTGCCTTCCGCAGCGCGTTGATGGCGGTGGCTTCCGGCGCGCTGGATAGCGCCGTGGCCGTCGGCGTGGAGAAGATGACCGATTCACCCGGCGCGGAAATCACCGCCGAGCTGGCCACCGCCGCGGATGCCGACTACGAAGCCGGCCAGGGGCTCTCATTCGTCGCCCTGAACGCCCTGATCATGCGCCGCTACATGTTCGAATACGGCTGGAAGAAGGAAGATTTCGCCCCATTTTCCATCAATGCGCACGCCAACGGTGTTCACAACCCGTGCGCGCGCTTCCACGAACCCCTGGATGAAAAGGGCTACGCCCGCGCGCCAATGGTCGCCGACCCGATCAACTTGATGGACGCCTCTCCGATGGGTGACGGCGCGGCGGCGGCGTTGATCGTGCCGGTCGAACGCCTGTACCGCCAGCCCGGCGTGCCGCTGGTCAAAGTGGCCGGTTCGGCGGCGGCGACCGATACCATTGCCATCCACGACCGCCGTGACCCACTCTGGTTGATGGCTGCGGAACGTTCTGCGCGCCTGGCCTATGCGCAGGCCGGCGTCGGCCCGGAGGATATCGACGTTTTTGAACTGCACGATGCCTTCAGCATCATGGCTGCGCTGTCGCTTGAAGCAGCCGGCTTTGCCGCTCGCGGCCAGGGACCGCGCCTGGCCCTGGATGGCGAGATCCGCCCCACCGGCAGGGTGCCCATCGCCACCCGCGGCGGTCTGAAAGCCCGTGGCCATCCGGTCGGCGCGACCGGCATGTACCAGATCGTCGAAGTGGTGCAGCAATTGCGCGGCGACTGCGGCGAAACCCAGGTCCCCGGCGCAAAAATTGGCATGGCCCAAAACATCGGCGGCAGCGGATCGAACATCGTCGCGCATATTTTTACCGTTGATTGACATTTTTCACAGCAGAGATCAATTCGGGGCTCCCTGGATCTGGTAAAAACCCTGACAAACAGGTAAGATTTCCGGCATGATCTCCGCGGAAAAAATTGCTCACTACCGCTCCCACACTTTCAACACCGCGCCCGGTTTGCGCCTGCACTCCGCCGAACAGGCGGTGGAATACGTCAACCGGCGCGGGTTTGTCTTTTTTTGGCCGATCAAAGGCTTCACCTACCCCAGCCTGTGGGCTGCCGCCGCCGGCGACCGCCCGGTCGCCGATGGACACGACGATCCCGGGCACGTCACCTGGGGTTGGAAAGACGAGTTGCTTCCGCGCAAGGTCTGGTATTATGCCCGCGTCCTGCGCCGCCGCAACACCATGCTCTCGCTGGAAGCCCTGCCGTATTTCTACGCGCTCTCACCCAACTACGGCGATCCTGAGAACGATTACCTCGACCAGTACGAGCAAGGCCTGATGACCAATGAAGCCCGCCAGGTGTACGAGGCATTGCTGCGCAAAGGCGCGCTGGATACGATCTCGCTGCGCAAGGAGGCCCGCATGATGGGAACCGGCAGCGATTCGCGCTTCAACCGCGCGCTGGAAGACCTGCAAATTGAATTCAAGGTGCTCCCGGTCGGCGTGACCGAAGCCGGCGCCTGGAATTATGCTTTCCGGTACGATCTGGTATCCCGCCATTTCCCCAACCTGGTCTCCCAGGCCGGCGCCATCACCGAGCCGCAGGCTCGCCGCTGGATTTTGGAGCGGTATTTCGCCTCGGTAGGCGCGATCGAAAAACGTGAGCTGGCCAAATTTTTTGGCTGGCGGCCTGAGGCGTTGGAGCGGACGGTCAAGTCAATGATTGCGGATGGCCTGATCGCTGCGGATGTCGAAATCGAGGGCAATCCGCACCCCCAATTGGCATTGATATCGCTTTTTACCAGTTCATGAATTCGCGCTGAAAGCCACGATTTGCCTGCATTTTTGGGTGCAGAAAAGAATCCAGCATTGGTATAATGACATAGGTTAAATCTTTGGGCAGGCGGAGGGGCCATGTTCGAATTCCACGTATCCCGGCTGGCGCGTGACCAATTTCAGTTCGACCAATCCCTGTTTTCCTTTAATGGCAATGTGATCCTCGCAAATTTTCATGCCGCGCGGACCTTTGCACAAAAAATCAACCAGAAACGCGACCTTTTGAACTACCCTGAAAAGGCCGTCAAAGCCGGGCAAATCAATGCCATGGGCTTGATCGATGAAATTCTGCACCTGGTTATGCAACTCTACCGCGAGCAAAAAGCCCCCCGGGTGATGGAATTGGCCCTGGCGCATCTGGAAACGCAATTCGGCCGGGAGGAAGTCGATCGAACCTTATTGCGCTTTACCACCGATTTTCCCCCGGTAGCAGTTTACCAGGGCCAGCTCAACGCGGAGGAATACCTGCAATCCGAAACGGACGGAGCTTCGCACCGCGCCGTTGCGCTGGAAGAAATGCTCATGCTCTGGGTGGCCAACCGCAACCCGGCCCTCGAACCCTTCGAGACGCTGTTCAGCGACGAAAGCCTTATCGCTGACACGGGCTATGCCAGGATGCTCAAGAGCCTGCATGCGTTTTTCGAAGAGCAGCCTCATTTTGGCCCCGAACAGCAGAACCTGATCGACATGCTGCGCAGCCCGGCCATTGCCGTGCCTTATTCGCTTTCCGGGCAATTGGAATTCATCCGCGAACGCTGGTCGGCGCTGCTGGGAAAATACCTGTACCGGCTCTTGAGCAGCCTGGACCTGATCAAGGAAGAAAGCCGGATTGTGTATGCCGGCGGCGGCCCCGGGCCGATCCCGATCCCGGTGTACGGCAAGGATGCCTTCGCCGGCGAAGTGGAAGCCTATAGCCCCGACCGCGAATGGATGCCCCGGTTGGTGTTGATGGCGAAAAATTCCTTTGTTTGGCTGGATCAACTGGCCAAGAAATACCAGCGTCCCATCCAGCACCTCGACCAGATTCCAGACGAAGAACTGGAGACGCTGGCGCGGCAGGGCTTCACCGGGCTGTGGCTGATTGGCCTGTGGGAACGCAGCAAGGCCTCAGCCACCATCAAACAACTGTGCGGCAACCCCGAAGCCATCGCATCGGCCTATTCGCTGGCCGATTACCGCATCGCGGACGAACTGGGCGGCGAATCCGCCTATCAGAACCTGCGCGATCGCTGCTGGCGCTATGGCATCCGCCTGGCCAGCGACATGGTGCCCAACCACATGGCTATCGATTCTTCCTGGGTGATCAACCACCCGGATTGGTTTATTCAGCTCGATTACAGCCCCTTCCCCTCCTACACCTTCAACAGCCAGGATCTCTCACCTGACAGCCGGGTGAGCGTGATGGTTGAAGACCATTATTACAGCCGCACCGACGCAGCCGTGGTATTCAAGTATTACGACCACCGCGACGGCCGCACGCGCTACATCTACCACGGCAACGACGGCACCAGCATGCCCTGGAATGACACCGCCCAGCTCAACTATTTGAACGCCGAGGTGCGCGAAGCGGTCATTCAGACCATCCTGGAAGTGGCGCGGCGGTTCCCGATCATCCGCTTTGACGCCGCCATGACCCTGGCTAAAAAACACTACCAACGGCTCTGGTACCCCGAACCCGGAACCGGCGGCGCCATTCCCAGCCGGTCGGAGCATGCCCTGACCAAAGAGCAGTTTGAAGCAGCCTTCCCGGTCGAGTTCTGGCGCGAAGTGGTCGACCGCGTGGCCAAAGAAGTGCCCGACACGCTGTTGCTGGCGGAAGCCTTCTGGTTGATGGAGGGTTATTTCGTTCGCACGTTGGGCATGCACCGTGTATATAACTCAGCCTTCATGAACATGCTGCGCAACGAAGACAATGCCGGCTACCGCACCCTGATTAAAAACACGCTGGAATTTGATCCTGAAATTCTCAAGCGCTATGTTAATTTCATGAACAACCCCGATGAAAAGACGGCCGTGGAGCAATTTGGCAAAGGTGACAAATACTTTGGCATTTGCACGGTCATGTCCACACTCCCCGGCTTGCCCATGTTCGGCCACGGTCAGCTCGAAGGCTACTCCGAAAAATACGGCATGGAATTCAAGCGCGCTTACTGGGAGGAAACCCCCGACCCGTACTTACTGGAACGCCACCAGCGAGAAATCTTCCCGCTGTTGCACCGGCGCGCCGTGTTTGCAGGCGTCGAGGAATTCCTGTTATACGACTTCGTCATGCCAGAGGGCGGCGTGGATGAGAATGTGTATGCTTATTCCAACGGCCTGGGCCATGAACGCGCGCTGGTAGTCTTCAACAACCGCTTTGACTCGACCCGCGGCTGGATCAAAACCTCCTCGCCGGTGGCCGTCAAGCGCGGCAGCGGCGACCGCAATCTCATCCAGCGGTCGCTGGCTGAGGGGCTCAATCTGCACCCTGCTGAGAACACGTATGTGATCCTGCAGGATCAAATCACGCACCTGGAATATATCTTCCCGACGAATGAATTGCGCGATCAAGGCCTTTACCTTCAGCTCAACGGCTATAAGGTGTACGTCTTCATGAACATCCGCGAGGTGGTGGACAATGAGTGGCATTCTTACCGCCAGGTGTGCGGCTATCTGAACGGCCGCGGCGTGCCCTCGGTGGAAGAAGCCATGCATGAACTGACCCTGCAACCGGTTCAAGCGCCGTTCCAGCAGATTGCCAATCCCGGCTACTTCACCTATTTGATGGAAAACCGCGCGACAGCCGCGAAACCGGAAATCTCCAGCGCGGTTCTCGAAGAGGCTGACCGGAAAATGACCCACCTGCTGGATGGAATTGCCTATCTGCATCACGTGGGTGAAAACCGGGATGCCATCCGGGCTGAACTTGTCAAATCCCTGCGCTTCATCCTGACCCTGCCGGTGGTCGATCGGGAACTCCCGCTCAAAGGCAAAGCGCTGCAAAAAGCCTTTGAATCCCTGCGCGAAAGCATTGACGCACAACCAATGGATTCCTGGTTCGTCATGCTGGGGTGGGCCTTCACGCATCACCTCGGAAAAATGGCCGGAGAGCGCGGCTTTGCCCAGCAAAGCCAGAGCTGGTTCGACGAGTGGAAACTCGGCAAGACGCTGGCTGAATGCGGCGTTGCCCTGGGCATGGAGGAAGCCAATGCCTGGCGGCTGGTGGCAACCCTGCGCATAATGATCCTCCAGCAAGGCTGGTACAGCCGCTCCGGCAGCCTGACCGCCCGGCAAATCCTCGAAGACTGGCTGAACAACGATGAGATCCAGCACTTCCTCGGCATCAACCGCTATAAAGACGTGCTCTGGCTCAACCAGGAAGCCTTTGACCAGCTCACCCACTGGATGAATTTGCTGGCCCTGCTGGATGCCGCATCCAACCCCAACGCAACCAACGCCGAGCTGGTGGAAACGATGGTGGGCAGCAGCGAAATTGCATCCTCGTTTAAAGCCGCGGCCGCGGTTTCCGATTACCAGGTCAGCCGGCTGCTGGATGCTGTGTAGTTTTTCGTCACGCCGGATAAAACCGCGCCTGGACCTCCCAGGTGCGGTTTTTATTCACCGTTTCACCAGCCTGGAAAGCACGATCAACACCGCGCCGGCCAGCACAGCCGCCCCGCTCCAGATCAGCGCAGAGAGGAAGAATCGCCCGATCAGGCTGGCGATCGCCGGCGTGAGCAGCGCTGCCAACCCGGAAGGGTACAGCCATTGCAGCCAGCCGATCAACCAGGGGAGCACGACGGTCTCACGCAGCGAAACGAACACCAGCGCCACGCCAAAATCGATCATTCCGGCCAGGCTGACCGGGATGCCAATCGCAAGCAACCCGGCGCGCAGCGATCCGCCCGCCACTGCCAGCAAAAGCAGCGCCAGGCCCAGGGCCAGCCAGGGCATCCAGGGCCACGCCTGTAGGGCGAACCGGAGGGATGTCAGCCCATCCGAGTCGCCAAGCTGGTTGGCTGCCTCAAAGCGCAGCTCTTGCGGAATTTGCGCAGCGAACTGGCGCACGGCCGACTCGGCGATGCCGAGAACCATCGGGCGGAATTCACCGGGAGGCTGACAGACCGGGTAGGCGCTTTGCGGGCTGCCCGCCGCGATCGCCAGACCGAATTGAAGCATCTGGTCCGTGCTGCATGCATCCCACGAGGAAACGATGATCTCTGCCACCTGCGGAGCAGCCTCGCCGGCCAGCCGCACCCTGACCTCGCTCAAATCCAGCGAGAAGGTAGCTGCTGCAATCCTGCCCAGGACGAAATCCTGAGCCTGGCGTGCAAGCACGGCCGATTGGATCGTGATCCATTCCGGCGGCGCAACCCACGCGAGGATTTCACGGTAATCCTCGCGGTCGAGACGGTCAAGGAATGCATTTCCCGACAATGGAGCCAATTCAGGGCTGCTTTCCAGCGACTCCAAAACGAGGGATGGAATTTCATCTGTCAGGTCCGAGGCCAGGATCGCTTCGGTTACCGCGTCCGGGTTGAGCAACAAGCGGCTCGCCGGAAAGTACATCACCGTCGGCACCAGCGAGAGCAGCAATAACGCGCCAATCAATACCGATAAAACGACACGAGCTTTCGAGGATGGATTCTTCAATCGACTCCAGTCTGATTCAGGGTGGTTTACAATCAATTTGGACGAATTATAATGGAAAAACTGTTACCGGTTGCATCGGAGGACATTATGACCCCATTAAAAGACGAACGCTGCGTTCCCTGCACGGGCGGCATTCCGCCGCTGAGCGAGCAGGCGATCCAATCGTATCTACCCGAAGTGCCCGACTGGAACCGGCTCGATGAGCACGGCGTCGCGAAAATCCAGCGGACGTTTCGGTTTTCCAAGTATCTCCAGGCATTGACCTTTGCTCAGCAGGTGGGCATGCTGGCCGAGGATGAAGGCCACCATCCCGTCATGCGGGTCGAATGGGGCAGCGTCACCGTAACCTGGTGGACCCACAAGATCAAAGGTCTGCACCGCAATGATTTCATCATGGCGGCCAAAACGGATCAACTATACGCCCAGATCGCTGCGGTTTAAGCCAACGTGAGCCAGGCGCCGCTCCAGGGCGGCAGCGTCACATTCAGCCAATCGCCAGAAACGATCGATTGCTCGTCCGTCAACAGGTTGGTGAGGATCAAACCGTCGCGCCAGCCGATCTGTTTGGCATTCAGCCGCACCTGCCGGCGCGTCGCGCTGGCATTGAAGACCACCACCAGGCGCTGTTCTCCCAGGGCGCGCACAAACGCCATGCAGCTGCGCCCATCCTCAACCAAAACGCGCCCATAACTGCCCCGCCGCAGCATGGGCAGCCGTTTGCGCCAATGGATCAGGCTGCGCAGATAACGATGCAGCTCGTCTTTTTGCTCCAAAGTATCCCACGGAAAAGCCTTGCGGCATTCGGGGTCTTTGCCGCCCTCCAGGCCAATTTCGTCGCCGTAATATACAGCCGGCGCACCCGGAAGCGCCATCTGGATCAGCCAGGCCAGCTTCAATTTCGCCTGGTCGCCATTCAACATCGTCAAAACGCGCTCGGTGTCATGCGACCCGAGCGGGTTATACATGGCATACACATGCTCGCGCGCGTACTGTTTATGCAGCAAGGTTTCGAGCCTGTCAGCAAAACCGCCCACATTTACTTTCCCGGTCAGCACCCCCAGCAAGGCTTCGCGCAGCGGATAATTCATCAGGCCGTCAAAATGGCGTTTGCCCACCCAGCGCGGATCCCCGTCCCAGATTTCGCCCAGGATGTAGGCTTCCGGGTTGGCCGCTTTAACCGTCGCGCGGAATTCTGCCCAGAAGGAATCATCGTCAATCTCGTTGGGTACATCCAGTCGCCAGCCGTCGGCGCCCTGGTCAATCCAGTAGCGCGCCACCTGCATGACATACGCCCTTACTTGCGGATTGGATGTGTTGAGCTTGGGCAGGCTCTTGTGGTTCCACCAGCCGGTATAGGTGGTAGCATCCCCTGGCCCGTATCCTTCCACAGGAAATTTCTTCACATGAAACCAATCCCGATAGGGAGAGTGCTCCTGGTTATCCAGTAAATCGGAAAACGCAAAAAAACCGCGCCCAACGTGGTTGAATACGCCGTCCAGCACCACGCGGATGCCGTTTTGATGGGCGGCATCGATTAAAGCGCGAAAATCGCGCTGATCTCCCAGCCTGGGATCGATTTTGAAATAATTGTAGGTATTGTACCGGTGGTTGGAACTGGCCTCAAAAATCGGCGTGAAGTAGATCGCATTGATCCCCAGATCCAGCAGGTAATCGAGTTTTTGGATGACGCCGCGCAGGTCGCCACCCTGAAAACCGTGGATGTCCGGCGGGGTGCCCCAGGGTTGGACGTTGGGAGGGTCATTGCGGGGGTCGCCGTTGGCAAAACGGTCAGGAAAAATCTGGTAGAAAATCGCATCCTCAACCCAGTAGGGTACAGCCATGGAAACCTCTTTGTACAGGATTAGAATTCAGCGCGTGCATCCCGGATAAACGCCTCCGGGCGGCGGGCGTAGCGGTCCAAAGGCATGCGCCCTTCGGACAGAGCCGTCAAAGTGTCGGTGTAAAACCGGTTGAGCGGCGTCGCCACGCCCATTTTTGCGCCGAAGCGTACCACAGCGCCGTTGAGAAAATCCACCTCGCTGCGCCCGCGGCCCTGATGAAGGTCAATGTGGAAGGAAGGCATCTTGCCTCCCCGACCTGTGCCTAATGCCCGGCGCAGCAGCGGCTGGCTGAGAGCAGCCGGGGCCTGTATCAACGCAGCCAATGCGCGCGCCGGCGTGCCCGGCAGATCGACCACCGGAATATCCTGGGCGCGCATCACAGCCAACGCCTCGCGCAGCATGCGCATTTCCAGCCGGAACAATTGCGGATGAGTGAAAATTTCTGCGGGGGTCATATCCAGGATCGCGGAAGAGGCATTGGCCTGCAAATTGGTGATCATTTTTGACCACTTCATCGCCGCGCTGTTTGAATAGGCTTTCGCGCGCAAACCGGCCTGGTTCAACGCGTCCACCAGCCCGGGCGCCCGGCCGGCGGTATCGGCTACGCCCACCCCGCGCAGCTTTTCAACCACCACCGCGCCCAGACCGCGCCGGCCGATCGCCGTCGTCACCGTTCCGGCGATGACGGCCTTCTCGCCCAATACGCGCGCGATCAAGCCCTCATTTTCAACGCCGTTTTGAAAACACACCACCGGCGGAATTGCGTCGGAGTACGGCAATAACCCCTCGATCAAGGCAGCGGTGTCAAAAGACTTTACCGCCAGGATGGCAGCGTCAAAACGGCCATGATTCAACGCATCTCCTATATCGGTCACCAGCTCAGGGTTGGCTACGCGCAGTTCAATGTCTTTTCGTTGAATCCGCAGCCCGTTTTGCCGCACCGATTCGGCCACGCCGGGCCGTTCGAGGAAGACCACCTGCTGCCCAGTTGCGGCCAGTGAGCCGCCCAGGTAAGTGCCGATGGCACCGCAGCCAAAAACCAGGAAGCGCATGGGGTTGCTCATGCCAGGCTGGTCCACTGGCGCGCGCCGCGCAAAAATACATCCCCACTCATGGGGCGTTTTCCGGCCGGTTGTACCTCGTCCAGCACCAGCCAGCCCGAGGTCGTGCCAACTGCCGGTAAATTTTGGATGATGCTGCGCTGGGAAGGCACAGCGACGCTTCCATCGACATGCGCGCGCAGCACCTTCAACATCTCACCCTGGAAAAATGCGTACGCCCCCGGCCAGGGTTGGAATGCACGTACCTGCCGCTCCAGGGCTTCCGCCGGTTTCGAAAAATCCAACTCGCCCTGCTCCTTGGTCAACATGGAGGCGTAGGTCGCCCGCGTTTCATCCTGGGCAATCGGAGTCAAGCCTCCGGCCAGGTACCCCGGCAGGGTTTCCACCAGCAAGTTCGCGCCTTCTTCCGCCAACCGGCTGCTCAGGCTGCCGGCGGTGTCTTCCGGCCGGATCGATAGCGCCCGCTGGCTCAGGATGGCGCCGGTATCGATACCCGCGTCCATTTTCATGATCGTCACGCCGGTTTCGGCGTCGCCGTGCAGAATCGCCGCCTGGATCGGAGCGGCGCCCCGCCAGCGCGGCAATAACGATGCATGCACATTCACGCAGCCGTAACGCGGCAACTCCAGCACGGAAGCCCGCAGGATCTGCCCGAAGGCCGCCACAACAATCAGGTCCGGCGCCCAGGCTTTCAAAGCTTCCTGGGCTGCCGGCTCGCGCAATTTAGCCGGCTGGATCACGGCGATTCCCAGTTGCACAGCCAGTTGTTTCACTGGCGGCGAGGTCAGCACCCGCCCTCGGCCGGCCGGCCTGTCGGGCTGCGTGATCACGCCTACCACCGAATAATGCTTTTCCAGGGCTGCCAGGGTCGGTAGCGCAAAATCTGGCGATCCCATGAATACGACACGAATGCTCATGGAGGTGATTTTAACATATTCTCCCGCATCCGGTGACGGCCAGAGGCATCGGTCCGTTTACGCGGGTTCCAGCTTTTGGCCTTCCGGAGTATCGGTAATTTTCCAACCCAGGTTACTCACCGCGTCGCGGATGCGGTCGGATTCCTTCCAATCCTTGCGCGCGCGGGCGGATTGCCGGTCGAGCAGCAGGCGCTCGACCTCCTCAGGCACCATCGTGGCGGTTGGATCATTCGACCCATCGGCTTCAACCGCCTGGAGGGCATCCCACACCCCGGGGTCAATGCCGTCCTCCAGGTGTTCCGGGAGGCGGCATTCGCCGAGCAGGCTCATGGAGAACGTTTCGCCAGAACAGAACAACAGCGGCTCCTGGTCGCCGCGCAGGATGTGCACGCCGTCTCGACCGGTCACGCGGCAGGTTTGCGCGGTGAAATCAAGAATGACGCCGGAGTGCTCGTCGATCCCGATGACGGTCATTTCCGCGGGCAACTGGCCGCGCAGGATTTCAAAACGTTCCAGGCCTATAAAACAGCGCCCGGTGTCCACGTCGCTGCCGCCTTCGGTGTTGTTCCAATGCGGGACAATGACGCAATTCAATCCAAAATCAGCCAGCAAATTCAAACCCGGTTTCCAATGCGGATCCTCGCCAACCTTGAAAATTTCATACACCGGTATGGCCAGAGCGCCAACTGCGGCTGTGGCGGCGCTGGCCAGTGCGATCGCAGCCCCCATGCGCAGCCTGGCCCGCAGGATTTCCCATGCCAGGCTGTCCTGAAGCTGGCGCACTGTATAAGTCGGGCTGCCTGGCCCCATGAAAACCAGGTGAGCAGCCTTCAAAGGCGCCAGGGTATCCCAATCGTCCGTTCCGCCGGGCCCCCTGCGACGGGCAGGCACCAGGTCAATCGTGGGTTGGTAATTTTGCAACCGTTTACGCACGTACTCCACTACCCGGCCGGCCACCTGCGCTGAATTGATTTCAAATCCGGCCGGCGTCTCCATGACCCCCACGCGAAGTGGAGCAGGCAATTGGCGCGCCAGCAAGTCAAATGCCTGGCCGCCCCTTGCCGCTGTTTCGCCAGAGCCGATTAAAGCAACGTTTCCAGGCCTCACCATCGATTCCTCATTTCTCCGCGACTACAGCTAATCAAACCGACGAATTTCACTCATTGCAACCATGACAAAGCTCGAAGTTAATCATACCCTAAGTCATGGGCATGTCAATTCATCCAATCGCAAAAGCTGCGACAAATGATGGCCTGATTTCTTTCAAATCTGATCCATTTGGCATAAAATTACAATATGGATGAAGTCAACCTACGCAATCAGATCGAGCGGGAATTGTCCGCGGGGTTGCTGGCCCGCGAACAGGGCCTGGAAGGAAAAGCGCGGGTCTGCGCGCGGCGCGCGGCTGGCGTTGCCTTGCGCCATCACTTCAGCCGCCGCCAGCCGCAGTTGGCCGCCTTGAGCGTGGTGGATATGATCCTGGCCTATCAGGAAAGCGCAGATCTGCCGGCCAACATCCGCGAGATCTGCACCCATCTACTCACCCGCGTCGATCCAGATTACAATTTGCCTGTACCGGTGGACTTGTTAGCGGAAGCCCGAATATTGATTGACCATATCCTGGAGGAGCTCAATCGCCATGACCGAAGTGCCTGAAATCATCATGTACGGGACGACCTGGTGCGGTCAAACCCGCCGCGCGCGCGCATTATTGGATAAGAATAACATCCCCTACCGCTGGATCGACATTGATATTGAACTGGATGCCCGCAAAATTGTTGAGGAGATCAACAACGGGTACCGCAGCGTTCCAACGATTATATTCCCAGACGGCAGCCACCTCACTGAACCGAGCAATCAAGAATTGGCCGAGAAGTTAGGCTTGTCCGCGCTTGATTGATCAATCCATTGATGGCGCGCGGCCACTGGACTAACGGCTGAACCAACGCACAAGTTTTCGAATCAGGGCAAAGAGAACAAATCCGCCCAACAGACCACCCGTCAGGATCACGAATCCTGTTTTCCAGGACGGCTGCCCGGCAACCGTTGTATCGGGTGGGCTTCCAAGCCGTTTTTTAAGATGGTCCACAAATTCGATGCGAGGCTCGAAAGACCGGAACCGCTCCATCAAACGCGTTTCAAGTTCGTCCACAGGAAATATCTCCTTCGCGCTCATTCCCCCGGCTCCTCATCGCTCACCGGGTAAGCCACAATGCCAATCGGTCCAGGGCCCAGGTGTGTCACCGCGGGAATCGATAAATCCATCACGGTCACATCCCGGATGTTAAAGATTTGTTTTGTCTTGGCCAACATTTCCTCCGCCAGCGACGTGTCCACGTATGGGCAACGGCCAGATCGACTCGCTGTTGGTCGATACGATCTCCTATCACCTCGAGCATGCGGGGGACGGTAAAAATCCTTCACCTGCTGAGGCAAAGGTAGTGACGTTCGCGAAATTTGGCGCGCCTGTTGGACCATCCGATAGGATTTGTTTCCGGTTAAGTCGATCGTCTGGGTATTCGTTTGGCCGCCCAGGTTTAGCCGCAAAGGCATCCCGTCAATCTGGTATCCCGATCGCCATCTAGCCGGCATGTCCGCCGGCCCATCGGTTGCAATCCGCAACGCTAGCCTAGGCCTCTTCATTTTCCATTTCCATCACTTCCCGTAACGCCAACAATGTGCGGTGGTAGAGACTTTTAATCGCTCCTTCACTTTTCCCCATGATCACCGCAATTTCTGCATTGGATAAATGTTCAACAAATTTTAGCACGATCAAGTGTTGTCGTTCCGGGGAGAGCGTACGGATGGCCCGGACGAGTCCTTCCAATTCCTGTCCATCCACCAATGCCGATTCGGGATGGTTGCCGCCGCCAATCCAGGGCACATGATCCTCCAGCGGCACTTCCTGCCGGCGGCTGTTATCCCTGTGCCAGTTGGCGACCAGGTTGTGCGCAATCCGATAAAGCCAGGCTGAAAAGGGAACGCCCTGAAACTGATAGCGCTGGATATGCTTGAGCGCGCGGTGAAAAACGCGCGCGGTGATATCCTCAGCGTCGCTGGGATTTCCGGTGCGATACAACACATAGTTGTAGATGCGCCCAACGTACTGCTCGTACAACGCGCTGAAAGCTTCCTGATCTCCCTGCACTGCACGTTCCAGCACAGTATCTTCAGTGAATTCGGCCACGATTACCCCTTCGGGAATGGAAACCAATAATAAAAACCCTCTTATCAATGAAACGTTGCAGAAAACTGGCTGCACATCAGCTGCTACGGGGTAACGCCCGCGGCGAGGGCTAATCTCACAGCCTCATATGCATTCAGGATACCATATCTTATGCCGCTTGAATCATAGTTTTGGATATTGGAACA
>ERZ1649853.436-NODE-436-length-17928-cov-5.834163_pt1 | contig 17928 bp, 16 predicted proteins | sample MGYA00575353_ERZ1649853 | MGnify/ENA primary metagenome ERZ1649853 (study PRJEB40853, sample SAMN11349654) | freshwater sediment metagenome | isolation source: river sediment | host: Sediment | place: India: Okhla Barrage, New Delhi | collected 2017-02-21 ...
TACCGTGGAAAAAAATACGGGACTCATTAGAGTCTTTTTGACCTTCGGTCCTGCGGAGAACAGCTCGAACACGGGCTACCAATTCGGTGGCGGAAAACGGTTTGACCACGTAATCATCTGCTCCGATATTCAGTCCGTTCACTTTATTCTGTTCATCACCAAGGGCTGTAAGTAGAATGATGGGTACATTTGAAAATTGACGGATGCGATTACATGTGGCGATACCATCGAGTTTGGGCATCATCACATCCATGATGATTAAATCAGGGATTTCCTGGGCGAGAAGTTCCAGAGCTTCCTCGCCATTTCGCGCTGAGAGGATTTCGTAACCTTCAGATTCCAGATTTACTTTTAATAACCGAAGGTAAAGAGGTTCGTCGTCAACTAATAGAATACGAACAGCCATTATTTCACCTCCACAGTGTTTTGCTGATCGTTAATGTCCAAAGGAAGAAGAATTGTGAAAACCGTTCCATTTTCATCGGATTGCACATTAATACTCCCTTGATGCAATTCGATAATCTGCTTACAGATTGAGAGACCCAGCCCTGAGCCATGCTCTCTAAGTGAATTCTCAGGAACTCGAAAGAATCTGGTGAAGATTTTGGGAAGGTACGCCTTGGGGATTCCAGGGCCCTTATCAGCGAACATTACCACTACGTTTTTGTCATCCCGATTCAAAGAAACTGTTATTGGAGCTTGGTGAGCATATTTATGGGCATTTGCAAGTAAATTATCAAAAACCTGAGCCAGTCTTCGGGCATCTGCCTGAATTGTTGGAATGTCACATTTGCAAATTAATTCTATCTTTTGTCCAGGGTCAGTGATCAGAGAACGGTTAATTTCATCCCGTATGAGAGAATCGAGCCTGACAGCTTGAAAATTAAACTTCATCAGTCCGCTTTGCAACCGGGATGAGTCTAGAAGGTTATCTATCAATTCTGTCAGATTATTGGACTCACGTTCGATTATCTGTAAAAAATCGATCTGGGTATTACGATCCCAATGGGTATCATCGCGGAGGAGAGTGGTGGTATACCCCTTAATAAAACCCAGAGGGCTGCGCAATTCGTGTGAAATTGTATTAATGAAATCATATTGAAGTTGGGCAATACTTTTTTCAGATTCCAGCATCTGGGCTAACTCCGACAGGTATTTCTGTCTTAACACGGAAGTAACAGGATCTGCCAACTGCCAGATCTGTTGCTGGTCTTTTTCAGAATAATCCGGTCCACCATAACGGATGAAAACCAAAGCGGAAGTGAGTGTCGGGGAAAGAAAGATCGGCAAGCCGAGGATAAATGCCAATTCAAGACGATCCTTTCTTTGAAGATCTTGTGGAGATTCGACGATCATCTTTTTTTCTTTCAATACTCTCGAAATAACTGCTGATCCCCAGGTGACATCAGCTTCTGCTGCCTTTCCCCGGCCAAGCGATCTTGCGTAAATCACATCTGAAGGGATTGCATCCAATTCGGGTCCATAAATCGCTAAATTGTCGAAGATGAAGGATTCTCGAGCGATAGTAAATATTGTGTCGAGCTTGGATTTCCAAGGTTCAGGATTGCTTGCAAGCCTGATTAACTCTATATAGTCCACTGCTTTTATCCCCTGACAAATTTTATGTTGAGTATGTGTAAATTATACGCTATCTAAATTACCGTTTTGAGTAAAAAACTGAAAGTACTCCCATGTCCTAATGACGATGTGACACTTAATGATGAATCCAGGGCTTCAACGATCTTCCGGGCAAGTGATAATCCCAGACCGGTCCCACCCTGCAGTCGCGTGGTGGATTCATCCAGTTGATGAAATGGCTCGAAAATCTCCTCAATTTTCTCTGGTGGGATTCCCAAACCGGAATCCGATATCTCAACCTTGATGCGGTTATTTTCCGATAGGATTCTAATTGTTACATTTCCGCCCGGTGCTGTATATTTGATTGCATTATCTACCAACTGGTTTATGACCCAAAACACCTTTTCTTTATCGGAATTGACAATAACCGGTTCTTGTAACGACTCCAGTTTCAGGGTGATTTGCTTTGTCTTTGCCGGATTACTGTTTTGTTCGATTACTTTTTTCCCGACTTCAACAGCATCGAATTCTTCACTGGTAACCTGAAGCGAACTTGTTTCTGAAGTTGAATACAAAATCAGATCTTCAATTAATCTGCTTAACCGTTCCGTCGCTTTTTGAATAACCTGCAAAGCATACTGCTGGTCAGCCTGAAATGCTTCCAGATCCCCTTCGAGGATAAGATTGATATATCCCTTTATATGGGTAAGGGGTGTACGCAGTTCGTGGGATATATTCGAAATAAAGTTGGCTTTTAGAGTGGCTAATTCGCTAAGTTTTTCGTAAGCCAGTTCCAACTCCCGAGTACGATCTTTTACCCGCTGCTCAAGGGTAGCATTTGCCTGACGGAGAGCATCATGCAATTGAAAAATCTGTTGGGTGACAGCCTGGGTAAGAACTTCCTGGGTGATGAATCCATGCTCAACCAGTACCTGTCCGATGAGCGCTTGTTTTCCCTTTTCCCGTTCCTTTTTTTGGATCTCCAGCGCCCTATTAAGGTCGTTTATTGTGAGAAGAGCTTGTTCAACTAGAACATCACCGATTCTGGGGACGAGGAGTTCAGGAGTTAGCGCCATTGGTTACCTCACCATTAATTTAAAACTCGAAAACACTTTTCCCATCCACAAAAACCTGAACCGGCTGAATGCTCATTAATTCAGGCGCAAGTACTATTTCAGGATTCTGCGGAAGGATGATAAAGTCAGCAGCATTCCCATTTTTTATACTACCATATGTATTGCCGTATCCACTGATGCGGGCAGGTATTTCGCTGAAAGAACGCCGAGCCTGAGCAATAGATATCCTCTCGTCGGGGTACCAGCCACCTGGACCGGGCTCTCCATTTTCTCTCCGACGAGTGACAGCTGCACAAATGCCAATAAAGGGATTTGGAGATTCAACAGGTGCATCTGAGCCGAAAATGAGCGGCACACCTTTCTTTGACAGAGAAGCGAATGCATACGCATATCTGGAGCGTATTCCCCAGTATTTGTCGGCTGTAAACATATCCGATAATACATGAGTTGGCTGCATTGAGGCTACAATACCGGTGTCTTTCACTTTTTGAATATCATCAGGATGAATTACCTGGAGATGTTCAATGCGATGATATCTACCTGGTAATTGATTGGCAATTTCAAACTGCCGAATCATTGCCAAGCCGTTGAGGACTTCGTTTACAGCCTTGTCACCGATTGCATGAATTGCCAACGACCAGCCATTTGAAGTTGCCAGCATTCCGGTTTCAAAAACGTCATCCGCCTTGAGTAGTAACGTGCCACGGTGGTCATCAGTCCTTTCGTAAGGAGCAAACATGGCGGCAGTTTGTGGACCCAATGCGCCGTCTGCAAATAATTTTACAGGTCCTAAATGGAGATGGCAGTTGCCAAATCCTGCCCTCAGCCCAAGAGATATGGCACTATTTAAATCCCCGACGGGAATGCCCTTGGTGACTCGCAAGGTAAGCTGATCAGCTTGCTGCATCTGCTGAAGAGTGAAAAAACAATCCGAACGGTCGAAATCATGGATGCCGGTCAATCCTAGCCTGTGAAGGTTTTGTTGACCTTTTAGCATTAATGATAGACGTTGTGACCGAGAAATTGGCGGAATAAGCCGTTCGACCAGGTTAACCGCATTTTCGAAAAGGATTCCCGTGGGGTTTCCTTCCGAATCCCGCTGGATAGTCCCTCCAATCGGATCGGGAGTGTTTTTGTCAATATGAGCGATTCGAAAGGCAAGCGAATTCACCCAGGCTGCGTGAATTGATTTGTCAGCTAAGAACACCGGATGATCACCGGATACTGAATCCAACTGAGTGGAACTGCCAAAACAACCCCACGTATTCTGATTCCATCCCTGCCCAGTGATCCAATCTCCGGAAGGGATTTCCTTTGCTTTTTCATTTATTAGATTTAAGCATTCCTCAATGGTTGGAGTCTCGCATTTAACCTGAGCAAGGCTTTCTGAGTACATCTGAAAATGAATGTGAGAATCGATAAGTCCTGGCCAAACAGTTTTTCCCTCAAGATTAACCGTGTGAATGCCAGCTTTTTTCAGGTGTAAGATCTCGGTGTCACTGCCGATGGCGAAAAAGCGGCCGTTCTCAATAGCAAAAGCGGTCGCTTGAGTTTGGGTTGATTCTACGATCCCATTGAAAAAAAGTTCCATGTTACTCTTTCAGAATGATCTTCAATATCTGACTGAGTTCCTCGTTTGAGTAATAATGGATGGTAAGGGTTCCCCCCTTTTCACTGTGCCGGAGGGCTACCTTCGTCCCTAGTTTTGACCGAAGCTGGTCTTCAATTTCCTTGGTTGCCGGGTCAACAGCTTTTTCCGGATCGCGGGGAGGTTTCTCTCCGGATAGGCGCCGAACAAGTTCTTCAGTCTGCCTGACATTGAGAGCGTTTGTGGTTATTGTCTGAAGGGCGGCTAATTGTGCCTGTTCGGTCTGTAACCCCAGAATCGCCCGTGCATGTCCTTCGGTGATTTCACCAGTAGATAGGGACACCTTAACTTTTTCCGGTAAGAGCAGCAACCTGAGAGTGTTGGTTACGGAAACCCGGCTTTTTCCGACACGTTGAGCGATATCTTCGTGCGACAGGTTAAATTCAGAAGCGAGTTTGTGATATGCGGCTCCAGTTTCAAGCGGGGAGAGATCTGCCCGTTGTACGTTTTCAATGAGCGCTAATTCCAGGCGTTCCTGTTCAGTTGCAGTTCTGATGATTACCGGTACTTTTTCAAGACCGATCATTTGGGCAGCCCTGAGCCTGCGTTCTCCAGCAATGAGAGTATGAATGCCCGTATGAGATTCAAGGGTCACCACAAGCGGCTGTAGTATGCCATGTTCCTTGATCGAATTTGCCAGATCCTTGAGATTTTCTTCGTCAATATTCTCACGGGGCTGACTTGGGTTGGGGACAATCATCGATATGGGCACAAACATATCTGCAGGAGTTACCGGCATATTGAATTCTGCCGGAATCAGGGCTTCCAAACCTTTTCCTAAACCGCTTCTTTTCGCCATTTTTAACCTGCCTGTTGGGTAGAGGATTCCAGTTTAATACCATCTTGTGTCAGCAATTCCCGTGCCAAGGCAGCATAAGCTCTGGCAGCTGCCGTTTCGGGGGCATAATTGGCGACGGGAAGACCGTAAGAGGGGGCTTCAGCCAGTCGGATTGACCTGGGAATTAATGAACTCATGACCTGGTTCGGGAAGAACTTTCGCACTTCAGCGACGACATCAGCGGAAAGATTGGTTCTTCCGTCATACATTGTAAGAATCACACCCCTGATACGCATCTCAGGGTATAAAGCGGTTCGGACTTTGTTCAGTGTCTGAGTGAGCTGGCCAATCCCTTCCAAGGCAAGGTACTCGCATTGAACCGGGATGAGTATGCCATCTCTGGCTGCCAGCAAACCATTTACAGTTAGTAGACTTAAGGATGGCGGACAGTCAATGAGGACGTAGTCAAATCGGTCAAGGATGGGTTTTAGCGCATGTCGGAGTTTTAATTCTCTCTCCGTGATGTCGATCAATTCGATCTCAGCTCCCGCAAGAGAAGGGGATGATGGCAACAAGGAAATCTTCAGTTTGGGGTTATGCAGTATGGCAGGACTAATCGGTTGTGCACCAATCAGGACTTCATAGGTTCCATTCTTAACCGAATATTTGTTTATTCCCAATGAAGAAGTGGCGTTAGCCTGCGGGTCAAGATCAACAAGGAGCACACGCTGACCAAACTGGGCAAGATAGGCCGCAAGATTGATCGCGGTTGTGGTTTTTCCCACTCCGCCCTTTTGGTTGACGAGTGTGTAGATGCGGGTCATGGTATTTTTCCGCTTATGATTTCAGTGAGGAAATGGCGTACTTCATCTGGCGAAGGTACGCCTTCGATGGTTTTACGGGTGACAGAATTGGCTGCAACCAGAGTGGCAAACCGGGCAGATTCCCATGGGTCTCTTGTGGCTTTGTACCGGATGAAGAACGATGTGGCAAAAATATCCCCGGCACCAACAGGATCGACTTCATTTTCCTGAGGGGGGCGGAAATTGCGCACATCGCCGTTCCAATAGACGCGGCAACCCCGCGCTCCTTCAGTTACAACAAGGATGGGAACGATGCTAGAGAATTCAGAAACAACTTCCTCATCACCTCGAACATCTTCAATGGACATAACTGCAATATTGGCATGCGTCAATACACTCTCAGCATCGGGCCAGTTGCAAAATGCCACATTGCCCTCTTCATCCCATTCTCGAAGCCAACCCTGCGGTGTAACCCCAATCAAAGAATTAGGGAACGACGAGGCAATTTCCTGAGAGATCTCGCGGGCAATTGGACCCAGATGGACGACCGGAGCATTTCTCCAAGTTGTAGGGATGTCGGTAAGGGTGATCTGATTGGCAACGTGGTGCACATGTTGAATACGACCTGCGGGGGTATAAATATTCTCAAAGGTTGAGGTAACTGGTGAATTCTTGCGGATTATCGAAATTCCATCCAATTGGTGGAGATCAAGGTCGCTCCTGCAAGCGGTGACGATTCCAACCTTAATGCCGAAAGCTTTGGCTGTAAGGCCGGCATACGATGCAGTTCCTCCGATGACCAATCCAGACGGAGTGATATCCTGGGTGATGTGACCGATTATTAAATAATCAACAGGTTCAATGGCGGCAAGTTCATTCATACTTGGCAGTGACCAACCTATGCTTGGGATAAGAAGTCGTCATCCAGAGGGAGAGGTTCTTCATCGGGGGATGATACCTGATCCCTTTGTACACCTTCAACGGGGGATGCGCAATACGGACAAAGATTCCACGGTAGGGCAATGACCTTACCACAGGTCTTGCATTGTTTTTTCAATAACGTGTAGCAATTGGGACACGCCAGCCACGAGGATTCTATCCTACGGTTGCAGCCCGGACAAATGGCAGCATCCTCGATGGTCTGAAGCAAAGCTTCTTCTTCAAGGGATTGTTGATATTCTTCTTCAAGTGTGCGGGGAGGGCGGAGGATGAGGTAGATCAGAATACCCGGCAGGAAAAGTACAGCCACGACGACAACAGCTAAGATTCGCATGAAGGGATCACGGGTGCGCTTGCGAATGTCACGGAAAGCCCAAAAGATCAGGCTCAACCAAAGCGCGGCAAGGAAAGCCACCGAAAAACCGGTGGCAAACATGGATAATTGTTTAAGGACAGCCGGATCCAGGTTCATGTATTCTCTCCCGAATTGGATTATAGCATGGATGAAAAAGGGATTGGCGAAAGAGCGGGGTTTTATGCGATAATCACCCTTATATGTCGATTAAATTGCCAAATTCAGCCCAATCTACAATCAAGTGGAACCTCCTTTGGTTATTCGTTTATGCGGGGATTGCAATCCTGCCATTATTAACATCCATTGTCCTGGTAAAGACCGAGTTACAGTCAAAGTTGCGCAATTTTCATCCCGCCTGGTCAGACGAGGTGATTTACTGGCAATCCATCAGTACCTTTAAAGAACACGGATTCAACGGTGGGTATTTCACTTTTGAAGAACTGCCTGCAGAATCCGGCAGGATTCAAATGGGCACGCATGGGGCTGCTTTCGCGATTGTGTACGGAGGATTAGCCAAGGTACTGGGTTGGGAATTAAACTCAGGACCTATATTCAATACATTGATTTTCAGTGTGGCTATTTTCCTAGCTTTGTGGACGTTAAAGCCGACGATCATGCAATTGATTCTATTTTCATTACTGGTCCCATTGGCTTTTCCAGTGTTGTTTTATCTAACGACAACGATGCAGGAGAGTGTAAACTATGCATTGGCTATCCTATTGGGTGCTTTCATCATCAAGTTCACGAAAGATGGATCCAGTTCAATATTCTTAAAAATTTCTGCTATCTTGCTTGTCTTTGTTGCCAGCCTGGTACGGATAACCTGGATTTTTGCGATCTTCCCATTGGTCTATATGAGTCTGAAGGGGCACAAAAATAGAATCCTTAGAACCCTCGTGTTTTCCAGTGTTTTAGGTTGTCTTGCCTATTTTATCTTTGCCTGGTGGACAAGCCCTTACCCAGACTGGTTTTTTTATAATGTTTTTGGACCGGGAATTCCGCTGGTGAACCGGCTCTCCGCATTTGCTGGACGGATCGCACAAAATACAAGGCTTTTCTTTGATACCTCTGAAGGAGTGTATTCTACTGAATTGAGCCTGAGGATGCAGTTCATTTTAGTGCTGTTCCTGTTGATCCTCATAATTAGGAAGAACCGCGAATTAGCCTTAAGCGGGATTTTTCTATTGGCAACAACCTTACTGGCAGTGGTTGCGCTCTACGATGTAGGTAAGTTCAGAGATTATCGATTTCTCAGCCCCATCCTTCTTCTCGGATTAATGATCCTAATTTCGATGATAGAAAAAAGAGGTTGGATGAAATGGGTAATGGTCGGGTTTGTGTTGGCCAGTGTATTTGGTTTGAAAGGTTTCCTAAGCGATTACCAGATGCATCAAAACCAGTTCGGGAAGAATTGGGACCCGCTGGGGGACGTATATACAACAGCGATCGGGGAAATAGTTTTTCGCGAAAATGCTGATCCCTGGTGTAACTCACTTCTAACACAGCATATTTCAGGAGAAAACTTTAAAACACTTGCTCCGGGTATCGGGTTAAATATTGTGCTCAATCCCATGAGAATGGCTGATATCCGATCGCATTACCTATTCACTTCACCGGATGTGATCGCGCAATGGGGTCTGCAAGGCAGTTGCAGGATTCTCTTCGAAGATGGAAACAATGTGGTTTGTGAAAGAATCGACGATGGTTGCTAATTAGTAATTGCAGGAGGCAAATGGTTAAGGAAAGTCCTTCCTCATACAGGATAACAGACCTGGAAATCGAAGAACGACCCCGTGAACGATTGGAGAAAAAGGGACCCAATGCATTGAGCACGGCTGAATTGCTTGCCATTTTGCTCAGGGTGGGAGTTGAAGGGGAAAATGCAGTTCAGCTTGGATCGCGATTGTTGGACCAATTCGGTGGACTAACCGGTTTGCAGAGGGCGGATTTCCAGGAAGTATGTGGAGTGCACGGATTAGGTCCTGCCAAAGCTGCCCAGATCAAAGCAGCGATTGAGCTGGGATACAGACTGCTAAAGGAAAATCCCGAGCTCAAGGACAGTATCAGTTCGCCAGAAGATGCTGCGGATCTGATCCGGTATAAAATGCAGGCACTGCAGCAGGAAGAATTGTGGGTAGTGGTTCTGGATACCCGGAACCGACTGATCCATATTGAGGAAGTATATAAGGGGTCGCTCAATTCTTCTCAGGTAAGAGTTGCCGAATTATTCCGGGCAGCAATCCAGAGGAATGCCGCTTCGATCATTCTTGCGCATAACCATCCAAGCGGGGACCCGACCCCCAGCCCTGAAGACGTGGCATTAACCCGGGCTGCCGCTGAGGTTGGCAGAATGATGGACATTGAAGTATTGGACCACCTGGTTATCGGCAGGGGAACTTATGTGTCGATGAAAGAGAAGAATTTAGGCTTCGCATAGCCACATCGATTCCATTCAATTGACAAATCAAAACGGTTAAAGTATACTTTCGGGCGTTGGCGAGGTAGCTCAATGGTGGAGCAGTGGACTCATAAGCCATTGGATGTGGGTTCAAATCCCACCCTCGCCACTATTATTTTAAATATTCGAAGAATGGATGCAGGTTTGCTCACTTCGTCAGAACTTCCAAAGATCGCAAACCCAACCCTCGCCCCCTAATTTTTGATCAGAATATCGAGTGGTTTACCAGTGGGCTTGCTATTATCTACCATTACAAATCCACCTTAGCTATTTATTTCTATGTATTCCGTATTATTCATAAATGATGACTCTGTAAACAAAACATCCCCCATTCTAGAAAATGGGGGATGTCATTGCTTAGGATAAGCAGTTATTTTTCTTCCGGTACTTCAATCCATTTCTTCCAGAATTTTGGAATGAAGAAAAGAACCAAAAGAACGAGAGACGCGATTGGTGCAAGGGCGAAGAGGGAGAACCTACCCAGGTCAAGGGCAGTAACATAAGCCAGCGGGAAACCTACGATGATCTCAACAATTGCACTCACCAACGCAACCGGTTTGATCCATTTTGAGGGTTTGAGGAGAATAACAGCGGTCACGATTGCCCATCCAATCATCGCAATCCAATGGAGTCTCTGGACTAAAACGAAGATGTCATCCCCATGAGTGATAATGCGGCTGGTTGAAGATACCCCGTTCATCCAGCAGAATATGTACGCAATCCCTGTACCCATGGCAAAGAGGGAGCGCCGCCAGGATTTTCTTTCCACAAAAACCGTTAATCCAAAGTATATGAGGATATATGGAAGAAACAGGGTCATATAAACAGGAGGTAAGTCAGCAGCTGCAAACGGGATATTGATGAAAAAGCTGGCTAATAGCGCCAAAACAATTCCGATAGTAGCGAGCAATTCAGCCCATTTTTGCTTTGAAAAATAACCATAAGCGCTAACGGCAAACAATGCACCAGCCAGCAAACCAAGATCACAGAGAAATGGATGGATGTATTTAAGCAGGATCTCACATCCCGGCTCTGCAGACTCTGCATGCATCCCGATCTGATACCATTGGAAAAACAACAGGAAGTGCCCGACGATGCCAATTAGCGAAGCTACGGCAGTAAGAATCCCACCCAATTTCCAATTTTTCATTTTCTCTCTCCAAATATGATTTTTGATAACCTACATGTATAGGAAGATCTTAGGAGCATCCATCTCTATTATGCGTAACGTAGAAGAAAAATGCGTTGCTAAAAGTTAATAAAGAAGGGCTTGTATAATGGTAGTAACATCACCTATGAGGCAGTATGATAACTTTATGCGAGCAGTTAAAATCCTCGTCTGTGTTCAATAATTTTCCGAGGGGCATCCTTGAGGATATCGAGAAACAGGCTATCGGAAAAAGATATAAAGAAGGGGAAGTGGTTAGCGCCCAGGGAGAAAAATGGCCTTACCTATTCCTTGTTCACGCCGGCAGCCTGGATGCGATTAAGGATTCACCTGAGGGAAGATGGTTTGTGGCTACCACTTTTGCCCCCGGCGATGTTTTTTGGGGTTTAACCTTCTTTGATGAAAAGCACATCATGCCTGCGACTTTATTGGCGCATGACCGTCTGGATCTTTTCTTGTGGCATCGCGATACCCTGCTCCCGTTTATTCTCATGGAGGGAAAAGTCAGTTGGGAGTTATCAAAACTTGTAGTGAACCGACTAATAATGGCAGGTGAGAAACTGGGAGAAATGACATTTCAACCAGTTGGAGCCCGGCTGGCAAAATTGCTTGTTAGTCTCTCTAAAGCTGAAGAGGGAATCCCAATTGACAGAGACCTGACATTGGATGAAATGGCAGCGAGGATCGGCACTACACGTGAAATGGTCTGCCGTTTCTTACACAAATTTTCCGATGATGGATTGATTGACATAACCCGGACTGAATTTACAGTAAAAGATGTAGATGCATTGAGCCGCTTAACCACTGTGTAAGATTATGGTTTCCTTAGCCTGTGTGTCTATCTATTGATGAGGTTAAATGGGCACCCATTAATACGATATAGACACTGAAATAAACCCAGGCGAGAAGAGCAACGATCTTTCCGAGCGAGCCGTAAACGATATCATAGCTTGCCAGACCACTGCTGATATAAGAACTAAAAAAGGAGGAAAGTAATTGCCATAAAAAAGCTGTAACGACCGCTCCGGTTATCGCAGCTACCTTTTTGACCTTAATTTGCGGAGTCCAGAAATAGAGGGCAAAGAAGAGCAAAGCCCTGATTATATTATTAATGACTGTTCGAGCAATGCTCGTAGAAAAAAGCGACCAGATATTCTCAAAGGTTGAGCTAAAACCCAGGTTGATGATCAATTGCTTGAAGGTAATCGTAAATGAGGAAAAAATGAAGAGGATTGCCAAGGCAATAACAAGTACTAGTGAGAGGAGCCGCATGCGCAAGTAACTACGCGGTGCGGCATCCGGCCAGGCAGCGTTGATATTCCTCATGATTACGGTAAAAACAGCTGTGGCTGACCAGATTAAACCTAAAAAAGCGAGGATGGTAATTCCACCGCGATTAACGAAAACCTCGCGGATATTGTTGATAATAAAGTCCTGAGAGACCGGGATAATATCAGGAAGAAGCTCAATTAACCGCTGTTCGATCACTCCTTCATCCGCAAAGAATGAGCCGACGCTAACGATAATAAGAAGCAATGGAAAAACCGAGAATAAGGTATAGTACGCCAGTGCCGCAGAAGCCTCTGCGCCTTTCGTCATCGTAAAGGTTAAAAACGTGCCCTTAATGATGCGAAAAGCCATTCCAATAGATTCTGAGAGACGGCTATGTTTTCTGCGTCTACTCCTGAATCCGGGTTGGGGAGATTGGTACAGATCCATTGTTTCCGGGCTCTACCCAGCCATTGGTTGTTGCTGAGAAGAGGAGCTCATTTCGTTGAAAATATTCAACTGAGATTCCATTTGAGTACGGAACTGGCGCGTGTACAGTTGGAAGTATTTCCCTTTTAGCCGCAACAATTCTGAGTGGGTTCCGGCTTCGGCTATCTTCCCTTCTTCGATAACCAGGATGCGATCTGCTTTGCGGATGGTGGATAAACGATGAGCGATCACGAAACTTGTGCAATTATCGAGCAGCATTTCCATACCCTTTTGGATTAAAGCTTCGGTCAGCGTATCGACAGAACTCGTGGCTTCGTCCATCACGAAAACTTCAGGGCGAGCCAGAACAGCACGAGCAAGACTGATGAGTTGTTTTTGCCCGACTGACAGGAGGTTCCCGCCTTCCCCAACTTCAGTATTGAAGCCTTTTTCAAAGTGCATGATGAAATCGTAAGCCCCCACTGTTTTCGTGGCTTCTTCGATCTCTATATCCGTGGCGTCTAACCTGCCGTAGCGCAGGTTTTCGCGGATACTACCGCTGAAGAGGTGAGGTGTCTGCAATACGACCCCAACGCGGGACTGGATTGCGTGGAGAGACAACGTGGTGTAATCTCGACCGCCGATGTAGATCTTACCGCTGCGTGGTTCATAGAAACGGCACAATAGATTGACGATGGTGGATTTTCCACCGCCGGTGGGGCCTACGAGGGCGATGGTTTCTCCGCGTTTTACATGCAGGGTGAAATCAGTAAGGACAGATTTTTCATCTTCCTCATACTTGAAATTGACATGGTCGAAAATGATATCTCCCTGGATAGTGCCGGGGTCGATTGAGCGCGGGCGATTTTCGATCTGGGGTTTTGAATCGATCAATGAGAACATACGCTCTGCTGAAGCTATTGCCTGCTGCATCTCAGCAAAAACGCGGGCGATGTCTTGAACTGGCCACATCATAAACGTAATGTAGGACACAAATGCCTGGATGCTACCAACGGACATGCCGCCAGTGTTCGCTTGAGCTCCGCCAAACCATACTACTGCGCCTACAGCCAGGGCTGACAGGATCTGGACTGTCGGCAAAAAGAGGGCACTTAACCAGGCAGCCCGATATGCCGACCCGTACATATCACCGGATAAAACCTTGAACTCCCGAAGATTCTCTTTTTCACGTCCAAGCGCTTTTATAACTCGCACACCCGTTATGTTTTCGTTATAAGCGCCAACGATCTTGGAGTTGAATTTTCGAACCTTACGGTACTCTCCAATGATCCGTTTCCGGAATTGGTACGCAGTAAAGATAAGAATTGGCACCAATGCCAGAACAATGAGTGCCAACTGCCACTTCAGGAAGAACATGAACCCAAGGGAAATGAAAATGCTGACAATCCCCCAGGTTACGTCAACCATTCCCCAGGTGACCAGATCGGCTACCCTTTCTGAATCAGAGGTGACACGCGCCATGATCCAACCGACTGGCGTTTTACTGTAATAATTTAATGAAAGACCCTGAAGGTGATTGAACATCATCTTGCGCAGGTCGTAGCGGATGCGTTCACCGAGGATGCCGGCAAAGAAAATGAATAGAAAGACCATAACAGCCTGGATGAAAATCACAGAACCATACATCACCAGAGAATTGATCAGGACGCCGGTGTCTTTTGCAATGATCCCTTCATCCACGATCCGCTTGGTAATATAAGTCGAGACCGCATCCAATGAGGCAACGATTGAAATGGAGATCAAGAAGCTGATAACCCATTTGAGGTGTGGTCGGGTGAGACCGAGAATTCGTTTGAGGGTTTTCCCATCAAATTTTGACTGGAATTCCTCTTCTTCAAAGTAATTATCCGGCATTGGTGAGTTCCTTTTCCAATTCCACTTCAATCCGAGTTTGGATGTTGAAGATCTGCTGGTAAATCCCCGGCTGCGTCAGCAATTCGGGATGGGTTCCATGCTGAACAATTCGCCCCTTGTCCATGACGATGATCTGATTGGCGTTGGTGATACTCTGAATCCGGTGGGCGATGATGAAAGTAGTCCGGTCTTTCATGAGATTATCTAGGGCTTCATGGATTTCTGCTTCGGTCTCTGTATCGACTGCTGATGTGGAATCATCCAGAATGAGGATACGAGGATTTTTGAGTATTGTTCGGGCGATGGTAACACGCTGTTTCTGACCACCTGAGAGGGTAACCCCGCGCTCTCCTACCAGGGTTTTATACCCATCCTGGAATGTAAGGATGACATCGTGTATGGACGCAGCCCGGGCAGCTCTTTCTACTTCTTCGTTAGTTACCTCACGCCCCACACCGTAGGTGATGTTTTCTCTGATTGACCTTGAAAACAGGAAAGGTTCCTGTTCCACGATTCCAATCTGCTGACGCAGGTACTTGCGAGGATAGCGATTTAACTCGATGCCGTCCAGTAGAATTTTCCCGGCAGTGTATTCGTAGAATCTTGGCAGCAGGTTTACTAAGGTCGATTTACCTGATCCGGTTGAACCCAGAAGCGCAATTGCTTCTCCAGGTGCGACGGAGAAAGTAATATCGGATAAGGTTTTGTCACCAGGCTCATACTCGAAAGAAACATGCTCAAAGGAGATATTACCTTTTACATTTCCTTCCGGTAAATAATCACCCTGGTCCAAGGGTTCACGGGATTCCTTGATGATATCCATTACGCGACCATAGGAGACCAGGCCGGTTGAGGTCTGCACGATGATCCTTCCGAGATTGCGGAGGGGATAGATGACATAGACAACCATTCCTGCGTAAGCCAGGTAAGTGCCTACGCTGATCTCTCCATTAATTGCCATCATCGCGCCAATCAGATAACCAGCAATCAATTGAGCACCACAGATGATATCGGAAAGCGGCCAGAATAGGGAATGCATAATGGTTAATTTCCGGCCACGGATAAATTTTTCCCAATTATCTTTATCGAATTTATCTATCTCATAACGCTGGCGGGCAAAAGCTTTTACAACTCTAACGCCGGCGAGGTTTTCCTGGAGGCGAGTTGAAAGGGTGGCTTCCTGTTCCTGGTAAGCTTCATAACTCTTACTCACATTCTTGAAGAGAATGATAGAAACCACAAGTACGATAGGAATCACAATGATCGAGATCAGTGCCAACCTGACGTTTAAGTTTAGAAGGGCTACGAAGTTGATGATGAAAAGAAGGATAATCCGTCCAACACTGATAGCCTGATCAGAGAAAAACCTTCTCAGAGCATCAACATCTGAAGTTGAACGCTCAATGAGGTCACCCGTAGGTGTTTTTGAGTGATAGGTGAATGACAGGTGTTGGATATGATCATACAGGAAATTTCGCAAGCGTCTGGTGACACCTTCCGCGGTCTGGGATGCCAGCACACCGCTAATAAATGTGAAGCCACCTTCAAATGCTGCCAGGACAAGGAATCCCAACGCGATCAATGGCAGGGCAATTCGCTGCGCATCCTGAACAAAATAGGAATCAACGAAGTACCGTAAAAGCATGTAGGTCAGGGTTTTTGCTACAGCAGAAACGCCCAGACTTGAAACCGCTCCTATATACTTAAGCCGGAATCCGGTCAGCATCCGCCAAATACCAACGAGCCGGTTCTTCGTGATCGTGTTTTGCAGGTTATAGTCCAGGATATTCGACGATGCTTTCATTAATTCACCTCAAAGAGAAAACAACCTTTCAATTATAAAAGGATTAAATGATTTTCAAATTAGAAATCGATGTGTCTACTTTAGATCTCGGGCTGACAGTGGGCGCAAACAAAGGATGAGGTAGATCCGGTTTTTATCTTGAGGATCGGATTTTTGCAGACAGGGCATGGGGACCCTTCGCAATATCCTATTAATATCATATCCTGTGTGAAACCGCCATTTTTACCAAAAATGTCTTTCTCATAAAAAGCCCCACCTTTTTCAAGACTTGGAATAAGCCCATCAAGACATGCTTGATACAATCTGGAAATTTCATAATCCTGGAGTGACTTCACCGTCCGGTTGGGATGTAACTTAGCAAGGAATAAGATATCGTGGATGTAAGCATTACCGATACCGGCAAAGATCTTTTGATCCAGGAGTAGGGTTTTAATTTTTCCTTTTTGCTCCCTGAGAAGGGAGGAGAATTGAACTTCAGAAATATCTAGGATATTTGGCCCAAGTTTGGACGTCATCGGGTGATCCTTCAAATAATCCGGCAGACAGAAATGGATGTACCCAAACCACCAAAAACGGATAGTGAAACAGCTGCCATCGGAGAAGTCGAAAATGGCAACGTATTTTTCAGGCAGATGATCTCTATCAGTCAGGAGCATATCTCCCCCCATGCCGAGGTTAAGCAATAGCCATCCAGATGTCGTTTTCATTTGAATCCATTTTCCTTGGTGAAATGAGTCAAGAATGGTCGCTCCTATAAGTCCTTCAGAAAATTGTGCGATTGTAACGTTCAAGCACTTTGGTTGAAGGAGCTCCACTCCTGAAATAACTTTTCCGACAAGATGTCGTTTGATCTCTTTGGCTCTTGATGCTATTTCTGGAATCTCTGGCATGGTTTCTCCAATTTTCACTCTCTTGCATTATTATGCCGATATGTTCTATAATTATGTCACTATATTCGTTCCGAGAGGAGGAAACAATGGCAAGTGTAACATTTGACCACGTAGCAAAGAAATTTGGTGATTTTACGGCAATTGCAGATTTGAATATTGAGATCCAGGACAAGGAATTTCTGGTGCTCGTAGGACCTTCTGGTTGCGGCAAAACCACCGCACTGCGCTGTCTTGCAGGGCTAGAAGAAGTGACTGCAGGCAAGATCTTGATCGGCGACAAGGTTGTCAATGATGTGGCACCCAAAGACCGGGATATTGCGATGGTCTTCCAATCCTATGCGCTATATCCGCACATGACCGTGTTTGATAATATGGCGTTTGGCTTGAAACTCCGCCACCTGCCGAAAGCTACCATTCAGAAACGCGTTGAGGAATCCGCAAAGATCCTGGGCATCGAAGCTTTGTTGAAAAGAAAACCACGTGAATTATCCGGTGGGCCGCGTCAGCGGGTTGCACTTGGCCGGGCTATTGTACGCGAACCCAAAGTTTTCCTCCTGGATGAGCCGCTTTCCAACCTGGATGCCAAGCTGCGCGTTCAGACGCGTGCGGAGATAAGCAAGCTTCATCATAAACTTGGAACAACGTTCGTTTACGTGACCCACGATCAGACCGAAGCCATGACCATGGCGAGCCGGATTGCTGTGATGAACAAAGGCATACTGCAGCAACTGGATACTCCGCAGAATCTCTACGATCATCCGAACAACCTGTTTGTTGCTGGGTTCATTGGTACGCCTGCTATGAACTTCTTTAAGGTAAAACTGGATAAAGATGGTGAAGGTATCTACGCAGTAAACA
>ERZ1649853.437-NODE-437-length-17914-cov-6.534912_pt1 | contig 17914 bp, 19 predicted proteins | sample MGYA00575353_ERZ1649853 | MGnify/ENA primary metagenome ERZ1649853 (study PRJEB40853, sample SAMN11349654) | freshwater sediment metagenome | isolation source: river sediment | host: Sediment | place: India: Okhla Barrage, New Delhi | collected 2017-02-21 ...
GCCGATGATCTCGATCTTCGCATCCGGTGCAACTGCGCGGGCAAGGTCCGCCACGGTGCAGCTGGGGATCTTGGGCACAAAGACTTCGCCGCCATACATGTTTTCCGCTGCCTGGATGACGAAACGCACCCCTTGCTCCAGGCTGATCCAGAAACGCGTCATGCGGTCATCGGTGACGGTCACCTTGCCGGATTCACGCTGTTTGAGGAATACCGGTACCACCGATCCGCGGCTGCCGACGACATTGCCGTAGCGCACACAGGCAAAGCGCACCTGCCGCCCGCCGGCATAGGCATTGGATTGCACAAAAAGCTTCTCGGCTGCCAGCTTGGTGGCGCCGTAGAGGTTAACCGGATTGACCGCCTTATCCGTGCTCAGGGCAACCACCCGGCTGACGCCGGAATCAATGGCAGCGTCAATGACATTGCTGCTGCCCAGGATGTTGGTCTTGATGGCTTCCATCGGGTTGTACTCGCAGGCAGGCACCTGCTTGAGGGCTGCGGCATGGATCACCACATCCACGCCATCGAAGGCGCGTTTGCAGCGTTCCTTATCACGGATATCGCCGATGAAGTAGCGCAGGGACGGATGATCATATCCGGCGGCGCGCATCTCATGCTGCTTCAGCTCATCCCTGCTGAAAACGATGATCTTGGCGGGATGGTACTCATCCAGCATGATGCGGATGAATTTCTTGCCAAATGAACCGGTACCTCCGGTAACCAAAACGACCTTGTTTTTCCAATCCATTTTTATTCTCCCTTGCTGCCTGAGGCGGGTTTGCGGATGACGATCATCGGATATTGACCATTCTCACCGAAATATCCGGGGTTTTTCTCTTCTTTGTTATAGAGTACCTTCAGCCAGAGCCTGCCCAGGTTCCAGGGTTGGATGACCGAGCGCAGAAAACGCACACTGGCGCTGCGCCATACATAAAGTTCAAAATCCACCTTGCCCTGCAATTTTTCCTTGAGCCACTCTGGGGTGATGTGCTGGGTGAAGGTTCCGGTGGGTTTGGCTGCCGGAACCCCAACCGGCTTTTCTCCGGTGTCGGCTTTACGCTGCCCACGGGTAAGAAGTCCGTTGATCCGGTCCATGAAATTGACCAGCGGCTGCATCTTTTGCATGAAAGCTGGAGTCGTCCAGGCGTTGATGACCACACCGGTTTTTCCGGCTTTGAGTACCCGACCGAATCCTTCATAGGCTGCCGGTTGTTCTTCCGGGGGAATATGATGAAGCGTATGCATCGACACCAGTCCATCAAAGCTATCCGATACAAACGGAAGGTTGGCAACATCAGATACCACGAACAATCCCTTATCTCCAAGGCGTTTGCGCGCTTCCTTGAGCGCCACAATGGAAATATCCAGGCAAACCCGGTACTGGTAACCCTCAGAATAGGTCAGGTATTCCGGCCACTGCACCGGTCCGGAACCCGCATCCAGCAGGTACTTGCCTGAAGGCGCAAGGTGGCGGTTAACCCGCAGGTGGCATTTGTGAACGTACTCCCGCGCTACAGGCCGCAGGTCCTCATAACGCGCATTCTGATAAAAGCCATCGCTTTCCAGCTTCCATCCGATCTGGTTATAAAAATCACTGACCTGTTGCTTGATGCGGTCTTCTGTCATCGGACTACTCATTGCGCCTTTTTTCCGTTTTCCGGTTTCGCCCAGTTCAGCGGCTCTCCCACCAGGTAGCGGAAGGAATTTCCATACTTGCGCTTGCCTTCCTTGCTGAACACCTGGGAGATCTTATGCTCCTCAAAATCCTGCCACAGTTTGATGTGCCACGGGAACGGGAGCGGAAAAGTGTAGAAGAAATGATACGCATACTTCCATGCCAGGTTGATCTTTTCCTTGGTGAGCCTGAAGGATTTTGGCTTTTCCAGCATCGTACCGAGCAACTTAAAATACTCCACCCAGCTGGCGGGGTCAAAGGTGAATCCGCGCTCGCGGTAGTGGGTCTTGCCGGCAACGATCACCGGGATGCCTTTCAGCGTCATTTCCAACCCCACCGTGGTGGTGTAAACCAGTCCGATATCCGTGATATCGATCAGGTCATAGGTATTGATCTTCTCTTCAGGATGAATAACATGGATGTATTCCGGTAATTCCGGCAGGGTCTGCTTGACCACATCCACCATCGAGTATTCCCGGGTGAGGATCTCGCCGGGGTGAATGCGGATCACCAGTTGCACATCCGGGCGCCCGATAAAATACTGGATGGTCCGGCTTACCCATTCCGCCATCGTCTTGCTGAAAACCTGGCGTCCGAGGGTCAGGCTGTCGCCAAGCACATTGGTAGCCAGCAGCACCACCGGGCGGTTATCCAGTTTCAATGCCTGGCGGACCGTTTCAGACCCCTGCGAGGGCAGACTCTGCCACTGGCGGGTGAAATTTTCATTGGTCTTGGCTTGCTGCCGGCTTTCAAACAGCGTCTGGATCCGGTTCAATTGTTCCCGCGACAATTTGGAATCCTTCCAGGCTTCCCACATGCAGCTGGTATCCTGGCGCATGATCTCTGCATTTTGCCCAAGCCAGAAGGCTTCCTTCTGATCGCTGAACTCGTAAGTCATCACCGGGATTTTGAGGTATTTTGCGAGGCGGTAAACAATTCCGAATTCCAGGATGGTGCCATTGGGAACCACCACTACGTCCGGCTTGTTCGTGCGCAGGTAATCCAGCACGCTCTGGGCAGTTTCGAGGTTGCGCTTGTAGCGGAACTGGTAGGTTGGCCAGGCCGGATCCACATCCTCGATCTGCAGGGTGTACTGGGTATCGAAAACGGTTACCTCGTTGACTGCGTCCTGCACAGCCTTTGGGAGGACCGTGTAGATCGCCCGGTTGGAGAGGAAGGATACCGTCTTGATGAGCGGAGAGGCTGCCTGCATCACCTTTTGGGTGTACAGGTTTTGCCTGCGGATGTCGAATTTGTCCTGGTCCTGGTGCCAGTCGGCATAGGGATAATACCCGAGGGTGACATCGTTATTGTCTGCCGCCAAACCGATGGCGGTCACCGTGGCATGCTCGATCCAGTAATGCATGGCGGCAAAAACAAAAACCTTCTTGCCGGCAAACTTGGCTGTTTTTTTCGCAGCCTTAGCCTCGGTCACCAGTTCCGGCAGAACTTCCTGCAGCCTGCGCAGTGAATAACGCGTGTTCACGCCGTTGGAATTGCGCCTGACCAGCCAGTATAGCTCTGCGGTGAGTGGAATGTTGCCCAGGAGCTTCTTGAATGTGCTTGATTTCTCTTCTGCCATTATTTTTCCTCGATCTGCCAATCCAGGCGGGGTCTGGTGACCCCCTGGCGGCTTTCTGCCCACTGCATGCCCGGGGCACCGGCTGGATTTACGGTAAAAACCACTGCATTCGCATCATGAAAATATCGCTTGACCCTGAAAACACTGGCATTCATGCCAACAACGAAGCGCCCCTCGTTGAGCATATCAGCTGGGATACGCACCCGGCTGATGTAGCGCCCGGCTTTACGCTGGGTCAGGCGATTATACTCCTCGGGGTCATCCGTATCAAAGGAGGTGAAAACGAATTCACCGCGCATTGACATCAGGTAAACACCCACCCGCAAACCAGTGATGGGGGCGTCTAGCTCGTATTCGACTTCGATATACATTGGGTCGATGGAGCGGATGGTATCGGTGACCTGTTTTTGCTTGTTAATTATCCTCATCGCCACCGGACGAAAAGGTTTGGCTTCTTCACCAATATCCGCAGCTTTCCAGCGGCGTTCACCGCCCTTTTCATAATCATGGGAAAGGTAATAGTCAACCGCTTCCTGGCTCGAGGCACGCATGAGCATCTTGCCGTGCTCAAGGATGATGCATTCCTTCGTCAGCCTGGTGACCGCTGACATATTGTGAGAGACAAAGAGAACTGTGCGCCCTTCCCCTGCCACGTCGCTCATCTTGCCAAGGCATTTCTTCTGAAATTCGGCATCCCCCACAGCCAAGACCTCATCCACAATGAGGATCTCAGGTTCAAGGTGGGCTGAAACCGCGAAAGCCAGGCGCATGTACATCCCGCTGGAATATCGTTTTACCGGCGTATCGATGAACTGCCCGATCTCTGAAAAAGCTACGATCTCATCGAATTTGCTCTGGATCTCCGATTTCTTCATTCCCAGGATGGCACCGTTAAGGAAAACATTTTCCCGTCCGGTCAATTCGGGGTGAAAGCCTGTACCGACTTCAAGCAGCGAACCCACCCTTCCGCGAATATCAGCTTTGCCCTCGGTAGGCTCGACCACGCGCGAGAGTATCTTCAGCAGCGTCGATTTGCCCGCCCCGTTCTTGCCGATCACGCCAAGTACCATCCCCTTTTCAACGTCAAAATCAATGTGCCGTAGCGCCCAGAAGGTCTCGGTTCCAGTGGGGTTGAAGAGTGTCTTGATCGGGCTGCGTACGACCTCAACAATCTTCTCGCGTAAGGTCGTGTACTTGTTGACCTCAGAGAAGATGCGGTACTGTTTGCCGATATTGGCGACGGTAATAGCGTAATTGCTCATAAAATTCCTAGATCATGTCCGCAAATACACGTTCCATGCGGCGGAAGAAATAAAGTCCAGAGATAAAGATGATCAGCGATATCACGCCCGAAATGGCAATACTTGGGAAAGAAATCGTTTCAGGCTTACCGAGCAGCGCCCAGCGGAAACCGGATACCACCCCTGCCATCGGGTTGAGTGAATACAACCATTGCCACTTCTCCGGGATCATCGTTGCCGAATAGACCACCGGTGACACAAACTTCCAGATCTCGGTGATGAATGGCAGCAGGTAATTCACGTCGCGGTACATCACCAGCAACGCGGAGAACCATAAACCAACCCCTATGGCTGCGATCATCGCCAGTAACAAAAATACGGGCAGCCAGAAGATATTGGCGGTCGGTATGATCTTGTAAACGATCATCATGCCGATAAGGATGATGAATGAGATCGCAAAATCCACCAGGTTGGCAAAAACCGAAGCCAGTGGCACAATGATGCGCGGAAAATAGATCTTCGAAACCATACTGCCGCTGTGCAGCATGGACCGGGCTGACACTTCCAGCGCTGAGGCGAAGAATATCCAGGGCAGCAAACCGGTATAGGAAAATATCGGGTACGGGATGCCATCGGAGGGGATCTTTGCCAGCTCACCAAAGAAAATGGTAAATACCACCATATTCATAAATGGCTTGAGGATCGCCCACAAAACGCCTAATACTGACTGCTTATAGCGCACTTTCAGATCGCGCCAGGTAAGGAAGTAGATCAGCTCGCGGTAATGCCACAGGTCCTTTAAATTCAAAGGAACCCAGCCTTTCACGGGCTTGATCGTCACCAGTTCCGGCAGCCGGCTGCCTTCAAGCGTCTTTTCTTTCATTATTTTCCTGCGGTCATCTGCGCTTTATACCACTCGATGGTGCGGCGCAATCCTTCTTCAAAATCAACTTTTGCTGTAAAGCCAAACTCACGTTCAGCGCGTTCCACGTTCAGGCGCCGGCGCGGCTGGCCGTTAGGCTTGGAAGTATTCCAAATCAGCTTACCCTCATATCCTGTCAACCGGGCGATCAGGGTCACCAGGTCTTTAATGCTGATCTCCATGCCTGAACCCAGGTTGACCGGCTCGGAGCCATTGTATTTTTCGGTAGCCAGCAGAATGCCTTCGGCGGCATCTTCCACGTAAAGAAATTCACGCGTTGGTGAGCCATCTCCCCATACCTCGATCGATGGCTGGTTGGCTGCTTTGGCTTCCAAACATTTGCGGATCAACGCCGGGATCACATGCGAACTCTGCGGGTGGAAGTTATCCCGCGGACCATACAGGTTCACCGGCATAAGGAAAATCGAATTGAAACCATATTGCTGCCGATACGCCTGTGATTGTACCAATAGCATCTTTTTCGCCAATCCATAGGGAGCGTTGGTCTCCTCCGGGTAGCCATTCCACAGGTCATCTTCCTTGAATGGGATGGGAGTGAATTTGGGGTAGGCGCAGATCGTGCCCAGCGCAACGAATTTTTGCACCCCGCGCTTCCAGGCTTCGTGAATGAGCTGCACACCCATCATCAGGTTGCCGTAGAAGAAGTCTGCCGGGTGCTCCATGTTCGCCCCGATTCCGCCAACCATGGCTGCCAGGTGGATCACCACATCCGGATTGCTGTCGGCATACATCTGCCGGATGGAATCGATCTGGACAAGATCATATTTCTCGATCGTCGGGATAAATACTTCTTTCGCACCGCGTTCCTGCAATGCTTTGGTCACAAAGGAACCCAAAAAACCTGCGCCGCCTGTCACACAAACCCGTTTATCCTGCCAGTAAGAATTCTCTGTCATGATTCGTGATGATCCTCCATTTCGAAAAATACCTTAAGCCCCACGATACGCAGAACCGGCAGCGCGGGGTCAGCCGCAACATCAACATTGTGCTCCAGGCAGGTCAACCGGCATACCTCAGCCACATCCCCATTGCCTTCAATGCGGATCGTGTGAACGTTGGCTGCCTTGACCTCTTCCAATGTTTTGCTCACCCGCTCCCTCACCAGGCGGTACAGGTTAAACTGGTTCTGGATGTAATCAAAAGTCAAACGCGCCCGTAACGCAATGCCTTCGGGCGTGATGATGTAAATTAATTTTTTTCTTTCCGCGCGGCTGACTTTGACGTACCCCTTCTCAATCAGGCGTTTGAGATGCCAGTTGATGGTACCAACCGCAACCTCAAGCTGCGAGGCCATATCGGCCTGGGTGATATCGGGGTCCTGTTCAATATGCTCAAGGATGACCAGATCGCGTTCAGTACTGGTTTCGAGGCTCATGCATCTCCAATATTCAACTGTTGAATTATAAACGACACCCAGATGACGGTCAAGGGTAAAAAAGGAACCGACCATGCAGGCGGTTCCTTAATGTTCAATTAATTAAATATCCGATCTATAAATCCTGGTACCTGGAGGCATCGAGGTCTTTTTTGAGCTTTTCTTCTTCAGAAGGCTCAAATCCCGCTGCCGTGTGTGTCGGAATTTCTGCCTCTTCCGCTGCCTTCAACTCTGCTGCAGAAGCACGGCGCACAATGCTCCACTTACCGCAGTGCGGGCAGGGGGTCAGCTTACCGGTGAGCATGTTCAGGCTCATCAGGGCGAAACCAAACGGACGTTTACACTTGGGGCAAATGCCGCCGCCAAAAGTGTAACTCCGCGCAGACCCTAAGGGTGTGGTAACCCCCTTACGGCGGTTGAGCATCGGGACCAATGCAGAGATCAGCACAGCTGCGAATAGCGCACCAAGGATTGTACCGAGAACCTTGAACATCGACCCGGAGGAGGCTTCTTTCGAGAGAAATAGGGCGCTAATGGTATTGGATTCGATCTGTGTACCCCCCGCGGTTGTACCCACTGCCTTCATCACGTGTGTCCCAACCGGGTAATTATCGGTCAGGAACTGGTAAGCGAAAGGTGCACTGGTATCTTCACCGATCACCAGGTCATCTATATAGAATTGCACTTTCACCAGGTCTTCCGGTCCTTTCACATGCATCGAAAAGGTCCCCTGGATGTCGCCATTAAAGCCGCCGTACCCCCAATCACGGGAGAGGCTTAATTCCAACCCCTGATCCTGGGCAGAGACAACTGAAACCAGCGTCAAACAAAGTAAAAGAGCAAGCAGAATTGAGATCTTTTTCATTTTTCACTTCCAACGGGTTAATATGGATTCGCGGTCAAATATCTGGGTCGCAATGTAAAGCGCCAGCGCGTTCAGCAGCAGCATCACCAGTGCGGTCAGGAGCACAATTTGGGCATTAAGTACAAACAACCCCGACACCTGCCCGAAAAAGCCGGCCAGTACAGGGATGATGATGACCATCGAGATTTGCTCCGCCACACGCGGATCATTCACGCGTGATGAAACCATCAGGGCAAAGGTGGTTGCCAGCAATGCCAGCAGCGGACCGATGAGGAAAACAGCCAGCAGCCAGCGTGCGTCAAAAAAGGCAGCCAGCATTTCTGAATTAGATACCAGGAAGAATGCTCCGGCAACAAAAATCCCGAAAGCTGCAAACGTGGCCAGGATCGCGGGAATCACCGCCGCCAGGCACTTGCCGATCAGCAGTTCGAAGGTCGTGATCGGTGTTGCAAGCAGCGGCTCGAGGCTGCGCGTGGTCTTTTCACCTACGATCGAGTACGCCGCGATCACCCCCGGAATGGCTACCGGGATAAGCATGAACAGCATCATGAACTGGCTCACCATGTACACCTGGAAACACTCACCGCTGGTCAAACCCTCCGGGCAGGTCTGTTTGGTCAGTTCTTCCGGCAGCTGCCCGGCGACCTCCGAGTTACTCGCATCCGGCATCGTTCCGCGCATGGTTCCCAGCATTGCCAGGGGAATAGCCGTCATCACCAGCGGAAGCAGGATCACCGTAAAGATGACCATTTTGTTTCTAAATACTTCCATCCACTCTTTCAGTACGATCGTTTTTATCTTTTGCATACTTTCCTCAGGCGTTCTTCACCAGCTGCAGGTAAACCTCTTCCAGTGAGTAGCGTAATTCACCGATGAAGAGTATGTCCACTCCTCCATCCACCAGGTAACGCACGATCTCCGGATTATTCCTGTCAGGGTCGTCCAGTTGAACCACCAGCTTATTGTCCACCCGCTTGGCTTCGTGCACAAAGGGCAGCTGCATCAAACCTTCTGTCATGCAGTCTTTTGCATCGCCCAGGTGGAATACCACCTTCCTGCCAAACACAGACCGGCGCAATGCGGCTGGAGTATCCTGTACCAGCAGACGGGTTTTGAATACCCCCACCCGGTCGCATAGCCGGTCAGCTTCATCCAGGTTGTGCGTGCACAAAAAGATGGTGCGTCCCTGTCGTTTCAACTCAGAAATGAATTCCCGCACCAGGTGCGAGGCTTCCGGGTCCAGCCCGGAGGTCGGCTCATCCAGGAATAACAAGCGCGGTTCATGCAGCAATGCGCGGGCAATGGCCAATTTTTGCCGCATCCCTTTGGAAAAAGTACCCGCGGCATCCGCGCGGCGTTCCCACAAGCCCAGCATCTTCAGGTATTTCTCTACCTGCCCGGAAGTGTTCTTGACTTCGTACAATTCCGCAAAAATCCGCAAATTGGTTTCAGCAGAAAGATTATCGTACATCCCCGGGGTCTCGGTGAGCAGCCCCACGTTGCGCCGGATCTCAATATCCTGCTTGCCGACGGTAAAGCCAGCCACTTTTGCCCCTCCACTGGTCGGTCCGATGAGACTGGCGAGCATCCGCACCGTGGTCGTCTTGCCGGCCCCATTCGGTCCCAGGAAGCCAAATACCTCACCCTCCCGGATGTCCAGGTTCAAGGCATCTACCGCCAGGATGTTTCCAAATCGTTTTGTCAGGTTTTCAGTGTGGATCATTTTCTTTGCCTTATAGGTACTTTGATTTTTCCAGATTCTCACTGGATGGGTCGATCTCCGGCAATGCCGCCTGCTCAACTGGGGTCGCCGCTGATGGTTCCTCTTGAATCGCGGGTTCCGGTTTCTTCAACAGAAAGATGATCACCACGCTCAGGAGGGCAAAGCCCCCAACGATACCCTCGACCCAGTAGATGCTGATCTTGTTCATCGCAAAAACGGAAACTGCATCCACCAGGGCATGATACCCCACTGCCAGCCACAGCCATCTTTTTTGATTGCGGATAAAACCCTGCAGCACGATCACCGCCAGCGAGATCTGGATGGGAATGGCGAACAACCGTTCCACTGCCCCCAGCATTGCAGCATACCAGGGCGCTGACCAGTAACTGCTCACCTGTTGTTGCGCAAGTTCCAGGGTTGACCCGGTGTAAACAGTGGCTAGATCCATGTTTTTTGCAGCCGTGAGCTGGATCAGAGCTAACAGTGCCAGCCCGCCAAATATAACCGCCTCAGCGCCGCCATGCCCGACCCCCGCCAGCACACCCTTGCGCCACGAGCGGGCATCCTTCAACCACCAGCGGAACATGCCGTAACGAAAAAGCTCTTCAAATAAACCCGCGCTCAGTCCAAGAAAAATGGCATTGAAGATCAAAGCTGCCTCAGCCGGAAGGTCTGCCAATCCGGTCTTATTGAGCAGTGATGTCATCAGTGAGTTGAACGGGATATGCCCCGCCTGTGAGAGGATGAAAGTGGCTCCTCCGGCAAGCAGGATCTTCCAGCCAAGTTTCCAGCGCCGCTGCAGCACCAGCGCCAGACCCACGGGCATGAGGATCATCAAAAGCCCGTTGAGCAGGTAAACAAGCATTAAAGGTTCCATAGGGTCTCTTTCTTATCGGGTCAAAACATACCTATTATACGTTCGTTTTGGAGCAAGTTAATCAAAAACCGGCAGGGTTTTCACCTGCCGGCTCACATGAAGTCGGATAAAACTATTTTATTTTCTTCGGGATCCAGGGAATGAACGCGCTGGTGCGTTCCATGTATGCCCGGTAAGCCGGGTTTTCTGCCATCGTCTTCTCCAGCAAAGCAACACCTGAAACTTTTGTCAGCAGGTAGGTCATGATGATGGGGCTGAAGAAGGTCCACCAGCCGCCTGCCGAGAGCGCTATGAGGTAAAACCCCCACCACTGGGTGGCATCCCCGAAGTAATTCGGATGACGGGTGTACTTCCAGACGCCATAATCCAGCACCTTGCCCTTGTTTTCCGGGTTCTTCAGGAACTTCTTAAGCTGGAGGTCGCCAACGGATTCAAAGAAGAATCCGACCAGCCAGAGTGCACCTCCCAGGAGGTCCAGAATTGTGAAATGATCCACTCTGTCGAAATATTGTGCTGCCAGCAAAGGGGCTGAAACGATCCACAGCAGCAATCCCTGCAGCATGAATACCTGGAAAAAGCTCTTCCACCACCAGATCTTGCCGCTTTCCTCACGCCACTTGCGGTATCTGAAATCCTCCGGTTTTCCTTTGTTGCGCAGGAAAATGTGGGTGGTCAGGCGCAGTCCCCAGATCGTGACTATGATTGCGATCAACAGCTTGCGCCCGAGAAACCCCTCCGGAGTGAAGAAAAAATAGATCCAGGCTGAAAAAACGAACCCTGCCCCCCAGAAGATGTCTACAATACTCGAATTTTTAAGCTTCAGGCTGACCAGCCAGAGCACCGCCATAAATCCCAGAATAAACGCCAGTCCAATTCCATATACCGATAAAAAAGCCATGATTAACTCTCCGTAGGTTTACTGATCGAAACAAAACCAACCACACCCGGTCCGATATGCGCCCCTAGCACCGGATTGATGATCTCGATCCAGGTTTGCTTGTCCGGGATCAGGTCCTTAACCTCCGCCATCAGCTGCTGCGCGTTGCTGATGGAACCTGAATATAGAAAAGCGATCTTTTCTAGAGGACTGTGAGCTTTGATCATCTCGATCAAGCGGGCAACAGCTCTCTTGTGTGTGCGCACCTTTTCAATACCTGAAACACCATCCACCATCTTGAGGATCGGTTTGATATCCAGCAGTTCACCAATGGTGGAAACTACCCCGTTCATCCGGCCGCTGCGTTTGAGGAACTTGAGCGTGTCCAGTGCCGCGCTTACATACGTGCGTTTCACCTGGTCTTCCAGCTTTTCCACGATTTCTTTCACCGTATGCCCGGCTTTTGCCAATTCAGCAGCAGTCTGCACCAGGAACCCGGTTCCCAGGCTGAGAGACCTTGAATCAAACACCGTTACAGGAACGGAACTGGTCTCCGCCGCCGCAGCCCGCGCCACATCCGCCACTGCGCTAAGAGTCACTGAAATGTGGATGGATAGCACTTCGGATGCGCCTTTTTCTGCCAGGTCATCAAACATCGAGCGGAACTTGAGCATTGAAGGCACCGCAGTCCTTGGATGTTCCTTAAATTCCGGCAGTCGTGCGTAGAACTGCTCCCGGGTGATATCGATCCCGTCCAGGTAGTCCTTTCCCTCTGCATGGATATACAGGGGCAAGACCTGGATGCCGAGATCCGCTACCACCGACGCCGGCAGGTCGCACGTACTATCAGTGATCACACGAACGGTCATACTTTCACCTCCAGATGAGGATGATTCCAAAAACCACTTCTATGGCAAGGCTGATCCAATTCGACGAATCGTAAGATTTATCGAGAACGATTGAAACCAGTCGGAAGATTGCTATCGCCAGGTATCCGATTCCCAATACCTGGAAAGCAGTCGCGGCTTTCTCTCCATTCAAACCGAAAATGAACGGTGCTGCTCCCAATGCAATGAATAACCCGCCGAAGATAGCGCGGATTTCTGAAATCCCCCGCGCTCCCTGTGCCACCAACCCGGTAAACTGATAGATTGAAGTGGGTTTGAAGAGCGCCAATAACCCCGTGCCGATGGTCCCCACTGCGCCGATAATTTTTAAAACCAGTAAAAACATTTTTCTCTCCTTTTATTTATTAACTTGGTCTATGAGTTGAAGAATCTCGCTATTTTCAGGTATATCCGACATCGAATGCCCATAATGAACAAAACGCGCGATGCCTTGCTTGTCAACCAGCACCTGTGCCGGCATGCGGCCCAGCTTGAAAAGATTCACTTCCTGCCCAAAAAGCTTTAAGACGCTCGCCGTGGGATCAGCCAGCCCAATAAAGGGCAGGTCATTTTCTTTCCAATAGGTCTTAAAAGCTTCCAATTTTTCAGGACCAACCACAAGGATCACGGTATTCCTTTTTCCAAATTCCTGATAGTCAAGGCGCAACTGCGCCATATGCTTTTGGCAGAATGGTCAAACAAATCCGCGGTTGAACACCAGCAGCACATTTTTACTGCCATAAAAATCGGAAAGTGAAACTGTCTTTCCATCGATCCCGGTTAAGGAAAACTCCGGCGCTTTTTTATTTAGCTCGACTCTTGGCATTGATCCTCCCTTTCTATTGATTGTATACAAGTTTTGCCAGCGCTGCCTCTATCTTTGGATAGATAAATTCATACCCCAGGTCGCGCAATTTGTGTGCAGAAACGTTCTGCCCTTCCAGCACCATGGTGCTCATCTCACCCAGAAGCATACGGAGGATGAAAGCAGGTACCTTGAGCACCGTTGGTCGTTTGAGGGCTTTTCCGGCTGCCCGGGCAAACTCCCGGTTGGTCACCGGCTCAGCGCTCAGGTTGAAGATCCCGCTGGCTTCGGGGTTTTCGATCAGAAAGCGGATGGCTTTTACCTCATCCTGCAAATGGATCCAGGAGAGCCATTGTCGCCCGCTGCCCAGCGGACCGCCAACGAACAGGCGGAATGGCAGCAGCATCAGTCTTAGCGCACCCTTCCCCCTTGCCAGCACCACCCCTGAACGGATGATAACCCTGCGTACTCCCATCAATTCCAGCGGCTTTGTGCTGTCTTCCCAGGCGCGCGTAACCCCTGCCAAAAAATCATCACCGTAGTCATCAGATTCGGAAAACACGCGGCTTTCGCTTGTCCCATAGGCACCCGAGCCGGACGCCTGGATGAAGACGGATGGTTTCTTTGCTGTTTTCTGGATGGCTTCGGTCAAAGCTCGCCCGGCGTTTACCCGGCTGTTGATAATTTGCTGCTTTTGCTGTTTTGTCCAACGTCCGGCTGACAGGTTCTCACCCGCCAGGTTGACCACAGCGTCAGCGTCATTGATCTCTTTTATCCAATCGCCGGCAGAAACGCCATCCCAGGATTGAAATCGAATACCCTGTCCTTCTGTAAACCTTGATACATCCCCGCGGGTGAGAATCACAACCTCATGACTTGCACCAGCCAGATCTTCTGCCAGTGCTTTGCCGATCAGTCCCGTTCCGCCGCTTATTACAACTTTCATTTCTCTCTCCATGTTCATAGACCAATAATCAGTAGCAACAACTTGATAATAGCAAATTGTCCCCATTTTGTCAAGTATTTGTCCAGATATATCTTGACAAATTCTGGACAATCTGTATAATGTCTATAACAAAAGGACTGCAATGGTTAACAAAACTCCGATCTTCAATCTGAATGCTGTGCTCCGCGAGGTGAACCTCTCTGCGGACGTTTTGCGCGCCTGGGAACGGCGTTACCAGCTCCCGTCGCCGCAGCGGACTGCCGGAGGTCATCGCCTGTATTCGGAATATGACATTGAGATCCTTAAGTGGCTCAAAACCCGCCAGGAGGAAGGGCTTTCCATCAGCCGCGCGGTCAGCCTGTGGCGCGAACTCTCTGCGTCCGGGGATCCACTCGCAAATGTCAAAAATCCTCTGGGCAAGAGCGAAGCCGGTTACTCCGCTGCTTTTGCCAACATTGACACCTTCCGTGAACAGTGGATTTCTGCTTGCATGGCTTTCGATGCCACCACAGCCGAAAACATCCTCAACCAGGCATTAAGCCTCTTCTCCATTGAAAATGTCAGTCTGCACATCATCCAGCGCGGCCTTTACGACGTTGGGGAAAAATGGATGACCGGTTCCGCTTCCGTACAGCAGGAGCATTTTGCCACCGCGCTTGCCCATAACCGGTTGCAGGCGCTCATCGCTGGCACACCCGCTCCCCTGTTGGATAAAACCATCCTCATCGGCTGCCCCTCTGGCGAACTGCACACTATCCCCGGCTTGCTCCTCACCCTCCTGCTCCGCCGCGAGGGATTCAAGGTGGTTTACCTTGGGGCGGATATCCCGGTTGCCCAGCTTACCGAAACCGCCGACTCGATCAAGCCGGCACTCATCATCCTTGCAGCTCAGCGCCTGCCATCTGCCCGTAACCTCGCAGAGACCGCCAGCCTGTTGAGTGCGCGCCATCACCAGGTGGCTTACGGTGGACTTGTTTTCACCACCACCCCTGAACTAACCGCCCGCATCGCGGCTCACTACCTCGGCGACAGCCTTGAAGGATCAATATCCCTCATCAAAAATCTTGTGCTGCAACCCCTGCCGCTGGAGAACCCACCAGTCAAGACAGATGCATACCCCAAGCTCCTTGCAGATTTCGAAGAACACCGCGGTCTCATCGAGCACCGGGTTCTGCATTCAATGCGCGATAATGGGAAAGAATTCGCCGCCCTTCAGGAGATCAACCGCTTTTTGGGGGATAGTATTTCCGCTGCGATATCATTCGGTGACCTGCGTTTTCTCGACCGGGAGATCGTTTGGGTCAGCAAACTGAATAAGCGGGTGGATGTTGGCGGTGATATCTATCCGTTCTATATGAAGTCCTACCAGGCTGCCGTTCAACAGGAGCTTGGAGTAACTGCTGCACCAATTCTTGACTGGTTTGCCGCTATCGATAAAACCAGTCACTCAAAGGAGATTTAATGAAGAATAAACAACATCTTAACTTTAACCAACCTGCGCCGGATCTTGTCCTGAAGGATATCAACGGTAAGGACGTCCGCTTGTCCTCTCTCTGGCAAAAAAAACCTTTGCTGCTGGCGTTCACCCGCCACTTCGGCTGCACCCAGTGCAAGGAAATGCTGGATGAGCTGGTTGCCGGGCGCGATCGTATTGAGAAAGCCGGGCTCACCCTCGCGGTTATTCTGATGGGTTCCGTGGAAGCCTCGCGGGAATTCGCCGCTAGGTTTGCCCCGGGTTTGTTGTGCCTCACAGACCCCGAGCGCAAAGCCTACCAGGTTTATGGCATCGAACGCGGAGGGGTATTCCAAACCTTCCTTAATTTGAAGGTCTGGAAAGCCCTTAAAGCCGCTGATAAAAAAGGCTACAAAGTAGAACCGCCCCCAGCCGGGCAGGATGCCATGCAGATGTCAGGCGTCTTCATCATCAACAGTTCCGGTCGCATTGTTCTGCCCTATTACTTTGACAATATCGCAGACCACCCTTCCATCGATCTGCTTCTCTCCGGCGTGCTTTCCACCCGCTGGGATCAACCGTTCGAGGGTCCTGTATTTCCTGCAAAAAAATAACATTACCAAGGAGAAATCATTATGAAAAAGCACTTATTACTGGTCGGATTAAGCATTTTACTTGCTTTAAGTATTTCAGCCTGCTCTGCTCAGCAGGAAACCCCCGCTCCTGATGCTGCCGCGGCATCCGCTGAGACCTTTACCGCCGAGGGGCAACTAACTCCCGCGCGTGCCTTGGATCTGGCATTCGGCAGGAACGGGTTCGTGGCTGAAGTCCTCGCCCGGAATGGCGACACTGTCACCGTCGGGCAGGCACTGGCTTCTCTTGAGCCATCACCGGATGCCCTGCAAGCGCTGGCGCTTGCCAAACAGGAAGCCCTCAACGCTCAGCAGGCAATGGATGAATTAAAAGCAGCTGCTGATCTAGACCTGGCAAACATCAAATTGGATGTCATTGAAGCTCAGCAGGATGTGGACGTTGCCCAGGCGCGCTACGACGCCAACGAAACCGATGCAAACCTGGCAAAACTGGATGGCGCTAACGCCCGGTTGGTTATCCTTCAAAACAAACTGGAGAAGATGGAAGCAGGCGAAGGGATTGACCCTGATAAACTGGCAGCCGCCAGCGCCCGTCTTGAATCCGCTAAAGCTGCGCTCGACAATGCTCAATCCGATGTTGACGCTGCAGTTCTGCGCGCCAAAATCGACGGAACTGTAGTTGACCTCAACCTGCAGCCCGGGGATTATGCCTTGCTTGGCTCAACCGTCGGTGCTGTGGCGGATTACCATCACTGGATCGTAAAAACAGACAACCTCTCCGAGATCGATGTGGTCACCCTCGAAGTGGGTCAGCCCGTTGAAGTCACCCTGGACGCAATCGCCGGTCAGACCTTTGCGGGTGAGATCATCAACATTGACTCGCGCTTTGTTGAGAATCGTGGCGATGTCACCTATACGGTTACTGTCAAATTGAATGAGTCTGATCCCCGTATGCGCTGGGGTATGACCGCTGCTGTGAAGTTCTCCAGATAAGGCTCAATTATGAAACATACGCTATCCATAGCAAGTTACCTGGCAATCAAGGAGATCTGGCGTAACCGCGCCCGTTTCCTCCTGGTCAGCCTGGTGATCGCGCTCATCACCCTGCTGGTGCTCTTCATCGCCGCTCTCGGCGAAGGATTGGGCAACGGCAACCGCGAATACATCTCCAAACTCGATGGGCAGCTCGTGGTCTACCAGGATAAATCTGACTTTGTGGTGGCTGCCAGCCGCCTCGATCGTGACCGCCTTGCCGCCATCAAGCGTGTAGCTGGGGTTGCAGATGCCGGCATGCTCGGCACTGCCAGCGGTGCGCTCCTGCTCGACACCCTCGAAGAACCCCTCAAGGTTGCCCTGCTCGGAATTGACGTCGGGCATGTCGGTGAACCCGCAGTCGTTGAAGGTGCGCAGCTCGACACGAATCTCGCTGATGAGATCATCATCGACCGCGCCACCCTGGTGCGCACCGGGCTCAAGGTGGGAGACCCCGTCACCATTCGCGTCACCCAGGGGACCCGTGATGAATTCTTCGAACTCCGCGTGGTGGGAATTGCTGGAAGCCAGCAGTACTCCCTGCAGCCTTCAATATTCATCCCGTTTTACACCTGGGACCGCATCCGCCCCAAGTCAGAGGCTGAGGTCAACAATCCCAATCCGGTCCCCAACGTGATGATTGTCAAATTGACAGATCCTGAAGCTGTTGAAGAAGTTCAGGCAGCCATCACCAGCCAGGTTAAGAACGTTGAGGTTGCCACCATCAAGGAAGCTATCGCTGCCCTGCCCGGCTATACTGCCCAGCAGAGCACACTCAACACCCAGGGAGGTTTTACCCTCTTTATCGGCATCCTGGTCATTGGCGGATTCTTCCAGATCCAGATCCTGCAGAAGGTCGCTCAGATCGGTGTGCTCAAAGCCATCGGTTCCTCCAATCCGGTCGTCGGTGCAGCGTCAGTCATCCAGATCCTGGTGGTCACCATCATCGGTGTTGCCATCGGCGGAGTTTCGTTATTGATGATTGGAATGATCCAGATGGCTATGCGAAAGCACTCCAGCAGTTCGACAGCTCGATCC